>Ga0209395_1000052_pt1 | contig 177342 bp, 134 predicted proteins | sample GOMGulsemesocosm_3_FD_184635 | JGI IMG/M metagenome (GOLD analysis project Ga0209395, IMG submission 184635) | Methane-oxidizing microbial communities from mesocosms in the Gulf of Mexico - GOM9D Gulf of Mexico (SPAdes) (version 2) | ecosystem: Environmental > Aquatic > Marine > Cold seeps... | reverse complement strand
ATTAAATTATTGCTCACTTGTGCTGGTTAAAATACCCCAAGAATTCGTTGCTCTCAATTCCAATAGCCAGCTATTGCTCAATCGAGCGCCTTACCTTGATTTATTTTTCCTTCGCACAACAAGATCATAAACTTAATGGAATTGGTATTACTAGCAATATACATTAAGTCATTGAGCAATAAAAAAGGCAAAGTGATGGTAGCTTTGCCTTGTTATTAAACGATAAAATTCAAACATGTGCTTTTTAGATCATTCAATCTGCTAATGGTGATATATAACCATCAGGCTTAAGTGCCAACACATCACAATTTAATTGATCAATAACGTGCTCGGCGGTATTACCAATAAGTGCTGCTGATATACCAGTACGGCCGACAGTTCCTAAAATAACTAATTCTGCATCAATCTTTAATGCAGTTTGCTCAATAACGGTTTCAGGTAACCCTTCTTCAACATGAGTATTAGCAAACGGAATAGCAAAGTTATTGGCATGGTGACTCATCGCTTCTTTATGATGGGCTTGCATGGCATTATTGTATTCACTGGCATCAAACTCCGGGATCTCAATAGCGATATTTACGGGTGTACCAGGATACGAGTTAACTAGGTGTACATTGGCAGTGATCAGCTGAGCGATATTTTTTGCTTGTTTGGTAATGCTGTTATTCAGTGATAAATGTTCAGCTTCATCGCTACCGACATTGAGGGCGGCTAACACATTTCCCTGTTGGGGCCACTCATGATCTTTAACCAGTAATACAGGACAAGGACACTTTCTTAAAATATGCCAATCGGTAGGGGTAAAGACTACTGATTTGAATTTGTCATGCTGGTGGGTACCTTTAATTACTAAGTCATAATTATGATCGATAACTTGCTTAACTATTGCTTCAAATGGACGGTTATGCCATACAACTTTACTCGTAATATTTATCTGGCTAAGATTTAATGAGATAACGTCATCTAACCATTGTTGTTTTTCTGTAATCACCATTTGGCGCATATTATCGCGCTCACCGCTAGATAAAATAGTAGTCATTTCATAAGAAAAATCAAAAATGCTAAAAAATGCAGTAATCTTTACTTGCTGTTCAGGTTGAGCAAGGTTAATTTTTGAAGCGAGCTCAATAGCTCGTTTAAGGGCTTTTTGTTCATCTGTTGTTGGATCAATCACAACAAGGATATTTTGATACATGTTCATGGCAACCTCTTGCAAGATAAATAAAACGTTAGCTTATTTATAGCAAAGTTGACAGATTAATGCTTGTTTTAAATCAAGTTTGTTTTGTAATGGCTTTTTTATTTATTCATTCCAAAAAGCCATTTTAAAGGGAGCGGGGTTATAGCGCTGCAGTATCGCAGAGGTTATCAATATCAATAATAGTGATTAGTTTACCATCTACTTTGATCAAGCCACTTTTGTGAAAGCGGTTTAACAAGCGACTAATGGTTTCAACCGTTAAGCCAATATAGTTACCAATATCACTACGTGTCATGGTTAAGCGAAACTCTGATGCGGATAAACCTCGTGCATGGTAACGCTCACTTAAGCTTACAATGAAAGTTGCCACACGTTGCTCGGCATTTTTTCTATTAAGTAGTGTTAACATCTCTTGATCGGTTTTAATCTCATGGCTCATTAAACGCAATACTTGTTTTTTAAGCTTAGGCATAGTATTTGATAATTCATCTAGGTTTGTATAAGGAATCTCACAAACCATCGATGTTTCAAGCGCTTGCGCAAAGCTAGGATGAGAGCTTTCAGCTATCGCATCAAAACCAAGTAAATCACCGGCTAAATGAAAACCTGTAATTTGCTCTTCACCTTGCTCGTTGACAGTAAAAGTTTTAAAGGTACCTGAACGTATGGCATATAATGCATGCATTTCTTGACCATCATGAAAAATCTTATCGCCTTTATGAATAGGACGTTTACGGTCAATAATATCATCAAGAGAATCGAGCTCTTTATCATTTAATGAAAAGGGTAAACATAGCTCACTAATACTACAATTTTGACACTTGATATGTTGGGTTGTAGGGCAACTTTTATTTGACATGGTAATACTCTGTGACGTAGCTATTTACGCTAACTTTAAGACAAGTATATGTTATTAGAACGTTAGTTGATATGCAACAATAAAACTATATATACCATAGCCAATAAGGGAAATAGCCATCGCTTTTCGAAAGGTATTATTTACTAATAATACCTTTATGTTACCTATGCCTAATGATAAAGCCAGTAAGGCTGGCAAGGTTCCTAGTCCAAAAAATAGCATGATAGTAGCGCCTGTTAAAGCATTGCCACTTGCAAGAGCCCACGTGAGGGTGGAGTAAACTAGCCCACAGGGTAACCAACCCCATATCGCACCTAAACCGAGTGATTTACTGTAGTTATCTACTGGGATAACGTACTTGGTAAATGGTGATAAACAGCCCCACAAACCTTTACCAAGTGCCTCTATGCGGTTAAGCCATAGGAGCCATTGACCAATATATAAACCTAATAAAATAAGAAATATTGCTGCTACTAAGCGTAGACCGGCAATAGGTACGCCGATATTTTTAGCAGCAATAGAGCCTGTAAAGCCAACGATGGCACCAATTAAACAATAACTAGTGATTCGGCCTACATGATAAAAAAAAACGAGTTCAACGCGTGACGTTTGCGGTGAACAATTTATTTGTGACGTAGTTACCTTGATTGGTATATCTCCCTGCATCGTTTCTTCACGTTCAGTTACAGTGAGGTTAGTAGGGATATTAATGGCTGAAGTTAACATAGTGGTAATGCCACCACACATGGCTAGGCAGTGCCCAGAGCCAAGCAAACCAATAATAAATGCTGAAAATATATCTAAGGTCATACGTGAGTTGAAGAATTCTTACTGTTTTCTATGTTTTCTTCTTTATTGTTTTTAGTGTCTTTATTAGTGCTATTTGCTAAGTTATCGCCTAGTTCTTTATCTGACTGAGTAGTTTGATGTTCATCATCAAAAAGAATACTCATACCTTGTTTCTCAAGATCATCGAATTGCTCTGTTTTAACAGCCCAGAAGAATAAATAAATACCCAAGGAAGTTAATAAGATGGCTATTGGGATTAATATATAAATAATGCTCATTTTTTTGCTCTCAATTAAATCAATCATAACTAAGCTATTCTCAGCTAAATTACTAACAGCCAAACTAATTATAACGTATTTTTTATTTAACTTACTGCTTCAGTAAACGTAGTGAGTTGGTAATCACTAAAATAGAACTAGCCGACATACCAATAACAGCCATATAAGGTGTTATATAGCCCGCTACCGCTAAGGGCAATACAATAGCATTATAACCAAAGGCCCATAAGTAGTTTTGGAAAATAATACGGCGTGTGCGATGAGACACTTTGATTAAGGTGTTAATACTACTCAGTTTATTATTGAGCAATATAACATCTGCGCCACTTTTAGTTATGTCAGCACCACAGCCCATTGCGATCGACACATGAGCGGCGCCAAAGACAGGTGAGTCATTTACACCGTCACCAGTCATTACCACTTTATAACCTTGCGCTTGGATATTGTTAATCTGCTGCATTTTATCTTGAGCCGTTAATCCACCTAAAGCCGTATTTACAGGGATTTTTTGGGCTAGGTTATCACAAGCAACTTGACTATCGCCGGATAATAATAGGGTTTTGTTATGTTTATTGAGGCTACTTAGGGTGGCAAATGCGTCGTTACGAATTTCATCAATCAGAAAAAAGGCGGCAATAACTTTATTATTGGCGATTAAAATGCAACTAGCACTGCTTATATCAACGATGGATGATGCATAACTGTCACTAATTGCTGCGTCTTTTACTAGCCAAGAATATTTACCAATAGCGTATTCAATACCATCAATAAAGCCGGTGACACCTTGCCCAGAGTGCACAGAAACTTGCACTGCCGTTATACTGTGATCCCTATGTTTTGTAAAAGGCTTGGCAATTGGGTGCTCAGAATGAGCTTCTAATACCGCAGCAATAGCCAGGACTTGTTTTTGACTATAGCCAGAGTTATCGCCCACTAGTTCAACCTTGCTAATGGAAAACTCCCCTGTAGTTAGCGTGCCAGTTTTGTCAAAAGCGAAGCTGTTAACCTGTGGAATAGTTTCCATAACATGACCACCTTTGATCATGATACCCGCTCTATTTAAACGGGTCGTTGCACACGTTAACCCCGTAGGGGTTGCGAGTGAAAGTGCGCAAGGGCAGGTGGCAACTAAAACAGAAAGCGTAATCCAAAAAGCTTCTTCTGGCATGTGTTGTTGCCAGTAAATAGCAGTTGCGATAGAGGTTAATAAAATAACGGCAACAAAATACTGGGCTATTTTATCTGATAACTGAGCTACTTTAGGTTTATGCGCTTGGGATTGTTCACTTAACCGAATGAGTTGGCTTAAAAATGATTGGCTGGTTGCCTGTTTTACTCGTACAGTAATATTACCGTCACCATTGATAGTACCGGCAAATATACTGTCATTGACGGTTTTATTAATGGGTAATTGCTCTCCTGTGAGCATAGCTTCGTTTAATTGACTGATGCCAGAGATAATAATACCGTCAGCGGGTACGGCTTCTCCTGGCTTAATAATCACAATGTCGTTCTTAACAAGCTGTTTAGCGGCAACTAAAACTTCGCTTATTTGTGAAGTATTATTAAGTCTATCTGGGGTAATAACATTGTCTGTAGCTATTATTTTGGTTGCCGTCATTGGCATTAGTTTCAATAAATTGGCTGAGACTTGTGCTGCGCGTGATCGAGCTCGAAACTCTAAGAACTTACCGATAAGCAACAAAAATGTGAACATGGAGACAGATTCAAAGTAAACTTCACCTTGTTGGGTGACGGTTGCCCATGCGCTAGCACCAAAGGCTAAAAGAATGGCGATAGAGACAGGAACGTCCATAGATAGGCGTTTAGCCTTTAGTGCTTTTATTGCACCTGTATAAAATGGCAAGGCTCCATAAAAAATAATGGGAATAGCCAAAATAAAACTAACCCAGCGAAGGTAAACTTTATTGTGCTCTTCCATATCGGCAAAGGCACCAAAATAGAGTCCAACGGCTATCATCATTATTTGCATCATTAAAATGCCGCTAATACCAAGGCGTTTAATGAAAGCTTTGCTTTGCTGTTTATTTCTTAATTCGGCTTCATTGGCCTTAAAGGGTAGTGCTTGATAACCAATATGTTCAATCGCTAATAAAATATCACTTAGATTGACTTCGCTATCTTGCCATTTAACGGTGGCTCTTTGGCTGGTAGCATTAACGTTGATGTTAATTAAGCCGTTGAGTTTATCCAATTGCATTTCAATAAGCCAAGCACAAGCTGCACAGCTAATACCGTCAATTGTTAGTATCGCTTCTTTGTAATCATCATCTTGACCATCACTTTGAAAGATAAATTCACTTTGCAAGACAGCTTCATCAAGTAGCTTATTCTTTTGTAGCTGTTCTGGAACTAATGATTGGCCTTTATGTGCGGGCTCAGTTCTTACTGCGTAATATTGACTCAGGCCATTATCAACAATAGTTTGTGCAATCGCTTGGCAACCAATACAGCACATAGGTTGTTGTTTTTGGCTAATTTCAACCGATAAGTTTATTCCGGTAGGAATGGCTTCATTACAGTGAAAACATTTGCTGGTCATGACTTACTATCTTAAGAGCTTGGAATTTAGCTGTATATAGTGAGCAAGTTAACCGCTCACTATAACAATGTAGAATTGATGAGTATTAGATGTATTTAACTTATCAAAATAATGTAGCTTACAGGGGAGTTACTGGGCTTTAATCGGGTCAGGAATTAAATCAATAAAATCACTTTGTGGTAAGCTAATGGTGTCTTGTATCTTCCAGTTCCCCTCAAAAGAGGTCAAAGTGAGTTTCCATTTTCCTGAGACTGGCTGGTCAAAATGATGCCTAAAATGGCCATTACCGTCAGGCGTTAACGCTAAGTAAAAATCTTTTTCTTCAAGGGTGGGGTGAACAAAGTTTACATTAAGTAATGGAAATACTTTTTCAATTCCAGTTGGTTTGATTACTAATTTGTTGTCCTTTAATTGTAAGGCAAAGCGCATACCTAACTTTTGCGCAGCTTTGACCTTTCCTACTTCCAGATTGATAGATTTACCTTTTTTATAATAATCACCAACCACTAGTGTATCGGGATCGGTATTGGCAATTATATAAGTTGCAATACCAGCGACAACAGCGGTAAAAGGAAGGATAAAAACTAACCAAGCCCAAGGCTCACGGTACCAAGAAGATTTCATAAAAACAGCTTATTTTTGACAGTAGGATATTGCTCGTGATTATACATATTTTCTCATCTATCAGCTAGTTTTGTCCTGATTAAAAACCATAAAAAAGCCCTTAGTTACAAAGTGTAACCAAGGGCTTTTTATTATGACTAATGTCAGCGAATGCTTAAACGGTAAGTCTTAGTTGCACTGAATGTTAATCCTGCGAAAGGCTATAAACATATGCACTAATTAGGTGAACTTTTTCTTCACCAAGAATATCTTTCCATGGCGGCATAACTCCTGCGCGACCATTACGGATAGATTCTTCAATCGCTCGTTTTGAACCGCCATACAACCAGATGTTATCGGTTAAGTTTGGTGCACCCATAGGCATTCCCATGGCTAAGCTACCTTGACCTTCAGGACCATGACAACCAGCACAAAGGGCAAATTTACCTTTACCTGCTTTTGCTAAGTCAGGGTCAACAGAGCGGCCACTTAAGCTAATAACATAAGCTGCAACTTCTTTAACGCCTTGATCGCCGCCTAAAGTACTTTCCCATGCCATCATACCTGTAGCAATACGACCATTCATAATAGTCTCTTTAATTACTTCAGGTGTACCGCCATATAACCAATCTTTATCAGCTAGATTAGGGAAGCCGGTAGTACCATGAGCATCAGAGCCATGGCATTGTGCACAGTTTTGAATGAACAAACGTTGACCAACTTTCAATGCTTCATCATCTGTCGCTAAATCTTCAATGCTACGCGCCGCGTAAGCAGTAAATATAGGGCCAAATTTAGCATCGGCAGCAGCAACTTCGCGGTCATATTGAACTAATACACCAGAGTCTTTGCTTAAATACTCTAATGTTTTAGCCTTTGATTCCGCTAAGTTTAATATACCTTGGTTTGAACTTTTCCAGCCTAAAAGACCGGTCCAGTTACCTAAACCATAAAGTGCGATATAGCCAAATGCCCAAACGATAGTTAATAAGAAGAACGTGCTCCACCACTTAGGTAGCGGGTTGTTTAATTCTTCAATGCCATCATAAACATGGCCTGTTGGTTCGCCTTCTTCAACGCCTGCGAAGTTTTTTAAGCACATACGTAGTATTAAAAAACAACCTACTAACGAGCCAAGGGTAAGAACCCAAACCCATATATTCCAGAAGCTAGACATTATTATTCGTCTCCTGTTTGCTATCTTTATCGAGATGGCGGTTCTTATCAGCTGTATTTACTTTGTCTTCTTCAAAAATAGAGTTCGCGAGTTCATCAAATGAATCTTTACGCTTTTTTGAATAGGACCATACAACGATGATAATAAACAACGCCAATATAAGGAGGGCAACAAGCCCTCTAAGTGTTCCGTAATCCATCAGGGCTACTTCAACGCGTGGCCAAGTGATTGCAAGTATGCAATCAAGGCACTCATTTCAGTTTTACCTTTTACCGCATCTTTAGCGCCGTCAATTTCTGCTTGTGTATAAAGCGGAATTGCGTTGCCATTTTCATCTTTATGACTACGGTTACGCGTTAAGAAGTTAAATGTCTCTAACTTCTTACCTGTTAATTCCCCATCCAGGGTATTGGTGTTTAACCAATTATAAGCAGGCATGTTTGACTCTGGTACTACTGAACGAGGGTCAGTTAAATGGGCAATATGCCAATCATCACTATAACGACCACCAACACGTGCTAAATCAGGACCCGTACGCTTAGAGCCCCATAAAAATGGATGTTCCCAAACGTGTTCACCCGCTACACTGTAATGACCGTAACGCTCTGTTTCTGCGCGAAATGGGCGGATCATCTGGCTATGACAATTACTACAACCTTCACGGATATAGATATCACGACCTTCCATTTGTAGGGCTGTGTAAGGCTTTAAGTTATCAACCGGCGTTGTTAATTCTTTTTGAAAGAACAAAGGCGTAATTTCAACTAAGCCACCAATACTGATCGCAAAAACAGTAAATAAGAAGAACAAGCCAACATTCTTTTCAACTTTTTCATGTGAATTTTTCATGTGTGTTCTCCTTAAACTGCTTCAACAGGCTTAAGACTACCGTCTTTAGCACCAATTGTTTTAAACATGTTGTAAGCCATTAATAAGAAACCAGCAACCACAAGTACACCACCTAAGAAGCGGATGAAGTAGAATGGATAAGATGCAGTTAAACTTTCAACAAAACTGTAGGTTAAAGTACCGTCGCTGTTTACTGCGCGCCACATTAACCCTTGCATAACACCTGAGATCCACATTGCTACGATATAAAGAATAATACCTGCAGTATGCAACCAGAAGTGAATGTTAATAAGGCGGATGCTGTACATACGACCTTGGTTAAATAGAATAGGAATCAAGTGGTACATAGCACCGATTGAAATCATAGCAACCCAGCCAAGAGCGCCTGAATGTACATGACCAACAGTCCAGTCAGTATAATGAGATAAAGCATTCACTGATTTAATTGCCATCATCGGGCCTTCGAAGGTAGACATACCGTAGAAAGATAATGAAACAATAAGGAAACGTAGAATAGGGTCAGAACGTAGTTTATGCCATGCGCCAGAAAGCGTCATAATACCGTTAATCATACCACCCCACGAAGGTAGGAATAAAACGATAGACATTACCATACCCACTGATTGAGCCCAGTCAGGTAGCGCAGTGTAGTGTAAGTGATGAGGGCCAGCCCAAATATATAGAGATACTAATGCCCAAAAATGAACAATAGATAAACGGTAAGAATAAACTGGACGCTCAGCTTGTTTTGGCACGAAGTAGTACATCATACCTAAGAAGCCAGCGGTTAATAAGAAACCAACGGCATTATGTCCATACCACCACTGCATCATGGCATCGATAGCGCCAGAGTAGATGGAATATGATTTCATCATTGATACAGGGATAACCATTGAGTTACCAATGTGCAATACCGCAACAGTGATAATAAAACCACCAAAGAACCAGTTAGCTACATAAATATGTGATGTTTTACGTTTGATTAAAGTACCAAAGAAGACAATGGCGTATGAAATCCAAACCACAGCAATAAGGATATCGATTGGCCATTCTAGCTCAGCGTATTCTTTTGATGAGGTATAACCTAAAGGTAAAGAGATAGCCGCTGCAACAATAACTGCTTGCCAACCCCAGAAGGTAAAGGCTGCTAATTTACCGCCAAACAGTCGAGTTTGACAGGTACGTTGCACTACATAATAAGAAGTAGCAAATAAAGCACTTGTACCAAAAGCAAAAATTACAGCATTAGTATGAAGTGGGCGAAGACGGGAGTAGGTTAACCAAGGTGTATCAAAGTTTAACGCAGGCCAAATTAATTGTGCCGCGATAAGTACACCTACTAGTGTACCAACGATTCCCCAGATTACAGTCATTACAGTAAACTGACGTACAACATCGAAGTTGTAGTCTACTGGTGACGTATTACTTGTGGTCATGTTAAGGATTCCGCAGTGTTATTATTAATCGATAGTATCTCTTGCTGGCATATCTAAACGTGATGAAATTTCAGATATAGGACACAATTTATACTACCTCTATGTGTTTTCTCGTAGAGCTGTGATATATGTCACGTCGCTGTAAGCAAATGTGTCAAGATCCGAGCAATTTTACCCTTTGCAGAGGATATAAATCAACAACTATGCGTGTTTAAATTTGATGTGGATCAATAAAAGATAATTGTCCTTAAATCATTTATGGGTATTGATAGGTCAATAAAAAGACAAAAGTAACTCAATGAGTTAGCTAATATTTACCATTGGGTAATTTTCACCCAGCTAAATATTACAATACACAGGAGTAACTTTATTTATAGACCTTTATCGGCAGATTAAACAGTATAGAGCGGCTTAATTTTTTAATAGAAGTAGTGCTAGATATTATCGAGTTGCTTCAAACCGTCAATGGATAATAATGTCAGTTTCTTATTTTGCAGGCTAATAAGTTGTTCTTGTTGAAATTTAGACAATAGTCTACTTAGAGTTTCCCGGCGCATACCTAAAAAACTGGCAATATCATTCCGGCTAATAGTTAATAAAATTTCTGTTGCCTTGCCTGAATGTTTAGCATTACGCAGACAAATGTTCAGCAAAAATGCTGCAAGTAAAGATTCCGCTGACTTTTTACCTATAAGGGTTTGACTATTACGCTGTTGCTCATAGCTTTGTTTACTCAGTAATTGAATTAAATTATGCTGCAATTGCGGTGCTAATTTTGCACAAGTGGTAAATTTTTCAATAAACACTTCACAAACAGTGTTATCACCTAGGGCAATTGCGCTGTAATTATATTGTTCTAAAAACAAAGCGTCTTCGCCAATGAGTTCACCAGGAAAACGAAAGCCCACCACCTTTTCAATGCCTGCTTCATTTTGTTGGCATAATTTAAAGGTGCCAGAACATACCGCAAATATGCTGGTTAACTTTGTATCTTGCTCAAACAGTTTGGTGCCAACTGCTTTAGCATAATTGTTCGATAACTTATATTCTGTGCCTACAACAACATGCTTTGTTAAATAATTGCTGGTTAAGTCAATGACTTGTTTTTTTGAGCCTATAGGTTGGCAAACAGCCTGCATCGAACAGTTCTCGCAGTCTACATAATGTGCAGAATTTTGAGTGGCCGTGTTGTTGGGTAGGTTCATAGTGGAGAAGGGACTGTTTTAGATAGCTGATACTAAGGCTAGCTAGTTTACTGACGTTAGTGGATAATAACAAATTTATCGTAGAGGTTAGGCTTTATCGTGGCAAAACAATTATTATCCATCGCAGTTCTATTGCTAATAAGTGCTTGTAAACCAATCAATGAACAAGAAAAACAGACTATCCCGAATGAACCAGCACAGTGCATTAAAAGTCAGAGTGAGTGTGAAATTAGGACACAAAATGCTAATTTCACTGTTAAATTTTCGCAACATAAATTATCAGATACGATTAAAACAGAATTACCTTTTTCCATTGAGTTACATCAATCATCTCATTTTACACAACCCGCTAAACAAGCAATTATTAAGGTCTCTGCGTATTTAGAAGGGAAAGATATGTTTATGGGTAAAGTGCCCGTTTTTTTTAACAAAGAAAGTGATATTTATTTGGCTGAAAGCTTACTAGCTAGCTGTAGTGAAGAGCGGATGGTTTGGCGTTTGTGGATAACGGTAGATATGATAGATAACTCACAGACATTTTTTGTCGATTTCACTAGTCAGCGCTTGTAAGTAAATTAACATAATAAAAAAGTGCGTTATACCAGTTTCATTAAATTACTGCTCACTTGTACTGGTCAAAGGCAGCTATTGCTCAATCAAGTGACTTGTTCTTAGGTGTTTTCCCTACACACAACAAGCACTCAAACTTAGTGAAAATGGTATAACGCGCTTTTTTATTGAATAAGCTTAGTAACTTGTTGCTAAATATTGTTGGTAACATCAACCGACAGCTTTAATCTCTGTCCGGGTTGTAAATACTTGCTTCTGTTTAAGTTATTCCAACGTTCAATATCACTAATACTCACATTAAACTTATCTGCGATACGAGCAAAAGAGTCACCGCGACGAACTTTATAAGTGATGTTACGCATGATGGCATTTTCAACTTTGTTACCTGTTTTACTACTCGCATAGCTAGCGTTCTTGGTCTCTTTTTGCCAAATCACCAATTTTTGCCCCAACTTTAAGGTGTCTCTTGGCGCAAAGCCATTCCATTTAGCAATACTCTTACTATTTACTTTATATTTACGGCCAATATCCCATAGGTTATCACCAGATTTGACTGTGTGAGTAAACTTTCGACCTTTACCTGGCCTACTTTGTTTTTTAGCAATACGCTGCTCTTGTGAAAAAACATAACTGTCGAGTGATTTAGCTGCTACAGGTATAAGTAGGTGTTTTCCAGCACGAATTTGATTTCCCTTGATGTTATTTACCTGTTGGATTAAATCAACTCGAGTATTAAATTTATTGGCTATTACCCCTAAGTTATCTCCACTTTTTATTTTGTAACGTTGCCAAGCTAAGCGGTCTTTTTTACTTAGTTTACTTAATCCAAGTTCAAATTTTTCTACAGTATGTGTAGGTAACAAAAGTCTATGCGGACCATCTGGATCAGTTGCCCAGCGATTAAATCCCGGATTCAGCCGTTGCAATTCTGCTAAGGATAAGCCTGATAGGGTAGCCGCTTTTGCTAAATCAAGTTGTGATTTGATATCTACTTGGCTTAAAACACTTTTATTATCGATGGCGTAAAGTGATAAATTAAAGTCTTCCGGGCGCTTTATTATGTCGGCGAGTGCCAGTAATTTAGGCACATAAGCACGGGTTTCTTTGGGTAAATCTAATGACCAGAAATCGGTTGGTTTACCTAATGCTTTATTTTTTCTAACAGCACTTCTTACTCGGCCTTCACCTGAATTGTATGCAGCCAGTGCCAGCATCCAGTCACCATCAAAAAACTTATTCAAATATTTAAGGTATTTAATAGCGCCTTGGGTAGAAGCAACGATATCTCGTCTGCCGTCGTACCACCAATTTTGCTTCATGCCAAAGCGTTTGCCAGTGCCTGGTACAAATTGCCACATACCCGAAGCTCGACCATGGGAATAGGCAAAAGGGTCAAAAGCACTTTCAACAATAGGTAGCAGGGCCATTTCTACAGGTACGTTATTTTTTTCTAACTCTTCAACAATGTAATATAAAAATGGCTCGGCGCGTTTAGCAACACGATTAAGGTAGCTAGGGTGTTTTACATACCAATTACGTTGTGCAATAAGACGTTTTTGTTTCTCTGGGATCTTAAAGGTTAATTGGCCTTGAATACGCGGCCAAATATTATTTTCGTCCCGGGAATTTTTATCTTTTAAAGTATTGTTTAATGCGAAGTCCACGTCTGCGACAGGATGAATAACATCAATACTTTCGTCGGCTAATAGCGCTTGATTAATTTCGGTAGGATGGGCTGTGTTAACATGAGTGTCACTATCAGCATTAACATCGCTATGAGAGAGGCTTTGACAGCCGGCTAAAAGAACTACAACGGGTAATAATATATACTTCATGAACAACCAGTAAATCAGCGGGAATAAAAAAAGATTCAGCAGATTAGCATATTTAACTAATAGGTGAAAATAAATCCCACTTTTAGGCTTAGAGTCATTCAGAAGTTAAAAGATATCTTTCCACGCTCGAATAATAGCAAAGACTTCACTGTTATTTGCTTGAACTTGTTTACTGTATGCCTGCGCAGAAAGCTGGATGCTAGGTTCATTGCAGCGTAGAAAAGGATTGATTTGTCGCTCTAAGCCGATATTGCTCGGTAGAGTTGCTTGGTTAGTGTTACGTTTTAACCTTACTTGCTCTGCATAGCTATGCAATTCAGTATTGTTAGGCTCAACAGCTAATGCAAAAGCCAAGTTAGCTTGAGTATATTCATGAGCACAGTAGATTAATGTATCCGTAGGTAGGTTAGCCAGTTTAGTTAATGAGTGATGCATTTGTTTAGCAGTTCCCTCAAATATACGGCCACAGCCGCCTGAAAATAGGGTGTCACCGCAAAAGAGGTGTTTGTCATTAAAATAAGCAATATGACCTTTAGTGTGTCCGGGTAGATCAAGTACCTTTAACTGGCAATTAAGTGTTGGTAAATTAACGATATCGTTTTCTTTTAACGTGACATCAAGTTGAGCGATGTGTTCGGTAGCGGGACCGTATACGGTTACCGACCATGCTTTGCTTTTGGCATATTTAACTAATGTTTCAATGCCGCCAACATGATCGTGATGATGGTGAGTGACCAAAATGGCTGATAGTTCGAGGTTGTTGTCTTGTAGGTAGTCAAGGCAGACACCCGCATCACCAGGGTCAATGAGCGCAATTTTATCATTGTTTTTTTCAGCAAGGGCCCAAATATAATTGTCATTAAAGGCTTTTATTGCGGTAACAGTATGATGGACATTAGACATATGAGGTTGACCTTTAGTTCGTAATCGGCTGATATCATTATATACTTAGGATAAGTGGGTACTGGTTATGTTGATAACAATAAATAGTAGAGATTACTTGCTAGCAAGTAATCTCTACTATTATATGCACAAAGCGCTATGCATAAAACTCTATTTATAAGACTATATTTATAAAATTATATTCATTCGATAATTCATTCAAAGAAGGCTCTATGAAACCAGCATTAGCTTTTAGACAACCACATTACCCAAGTTCATGGCAGAAACTGCCTAATGGTGAACTTATTAAAAAAGCTATAGAGCAAGAGCTGTCTCCTTGGTGGCCAAAATTTTTTGGTTATCACGTAGTCAAACTCGGCGCGCTAAGCAGTGAGATAGAAATAGTCGACTGTACTATAAAGCATCAAGTAAATATTAGTAGTAAAAGTGATTTAAGTGATGTGGTTGGTGATGTAGATGATTTACCATTACAAGAACATAGTGTTGATGTTTGCTTGTTAAGCCATGCATTAGAATTCTCTCTTGATCCACACCATGTTATTCGTGAAGCTAACCGAGTGTTAATCCCCAATGGTTATTTGGTAATAACGGGTTTTAATCCTCTAAGCCTTGTTGGCTTAAACCGTTTATTACCATACAGGCGTGGTAAAACACCGTGGAATGAGCATTTTTTTTCACCAATGCGAGTAAAAGACTGGTTACATTTAATGGGCTTTGAAATTTTAGCTGATCAACGGTGTTTGCACTCTAACTTAACCGGAGAAGTTAACTTAGACAGTTTACAGAGTAAATGGCATAATTTTGCTAAAAATTATTTACCAGCTTTGGGCTCCGTTTATGTCATCGTCGCTAAAAAGCGAGTACTTCCATTAACACCTATTAAACCTAAGTGGCAAATACGTCCTGAATTTCAACCGGTAAAAGTGACCAGTTTACGTTCAAACAAATCAAAAGTGAGTAAAACTGATGCTTAGTGCCATAGGGCTAATAAATAATGAAGGCTGTTATATCAAAATCCTCTGTTATCGATAAAAAGCAAAACCATGGTGAATGGTTTTGCTTTTAAATGATAAGTGAGATACTTTTTCGTTAAACTAAGTTGATATTTAGTTTAAAACTTATAACTAGCCTGAGCATAGGCAAAACGACCTTGACCACTATGTACATTGACAGCAAAGCCCATAAAGTCATGGTAGGCAAAAGGTGGCTCTTCATTTGTTAAGTTAGTAGCGCCAACGGTCAAGACTAAGTCCTCAAAGCCCATATAATTTACTGAGGCATCAAGTGTTACCATAGCATCAACTTTCTGACTTAGTTTTAATGATGCTTCTTGCTCAAATGAGTCAATATAATTGATTGCCGCTCTTGCACTAACATCATCTAAGATCCAATCTAATGAGGTGGTCCAACGCATCTGTGGTTGCTCGAAGCCGCCTTCTTTAGTCTTTTTGTAGTCTTCAAAGTTCAGCACATAGTTCATAACATAGCCAAACTTAAAGGTACCTGCGCGGGTCTCTAAGTTGTATCTAACGTCTAAATCAATACCTGATGTTTGTAAATCACCAATATTTTGGAAGCTGTCATTTATTTGAATGACTTCACCGGGATCATTTGTAATAGACGTTGGTCTACGTTCTACAATGGTGCCATCTAGGCCAAAATTATCCATAACAAATTGGGTGTCAGAGTCGATAATATCTGTGATGTCATAATTGTAATAATCAAGAGTGAAGTTTAAATCATCAGTAACGTTATAAATGATACCTAAATTATAGCTCGTAGACTCTTCTGGGCCTAAATCAGGGTTCCCCTCAAAAATGGCAGTGTATTCTTGTTTTTTACATGAGTCATCTGCACCATTTGTTAATTCACAGCGACTGGTATCAATTAATGAGGGAGATTCATCAGTTCTGCCTAAACCTAGCTGATGCAAAGACGGAGCTCTAAAGGCGGTTCCGTATGAGCCGCGAAGACTTAAATCATCAATGGGAGACCATAAAAATGAAATTTTAGGATCGGTTGTTGTACCAAAGTCACTATAATCTTCGTAACGAACCGCAAGTTGCACTTCTAAATTGTCAATTACTGGAATTGCTAATTCACCAAATAAGGATAAATTATCTCTAGCGCCATTTGCTTGCGTTGCTTCGGTGCCAAATACTTCACCACGTAAAAATTGATCATCCGGATTATCGCTAATTGACTCTTCACGATATTCAGTACCAACGGCTAACATTAATTCACCACTTGGCAAGTCCAGAAGAGGACCTGATATTTTAAAGTCGATAGATTCCATCGTTGATTTACCTACACGGGTGGTGGTCGTTTCAATGAAATCAAGTGATGCTTGTGAGTTACTTGAAGGCTCGAATGGGTTCCATAAACCGCTATCTATCGCTTCTTGTGTACGGCGCTTATTAGGGAAGCCGTTTACACCACGTTCAACTGAGCTACTCTTTATATAACTGTACGCCGCTTCCCAGCTCCAGTCTTTGATTTCACCTTGTAGACCCAAAATAGCGCGATAATAATTAGAATCAACACGTTTTTCACGATCGCCAATATCAACCGTTCTACGGCGCATCGTTAAATCTTGTTGATAGAACTCGTGTGTTGGCATGTCAGCGAATGGATGATTAACATTATCCCCATCCATGGTTAGTTCGTTAAAGCTTGGGCTACCGGCACCACGAACGGTTGATTTTGAGTTTTGACCGTTTAACTCAGCAAATGCTCTAACATTATCGTTAATTTCATATTTTCCAAGGTAATTCCAGCTAAAGCGCTCTGACGCAGGGATCATGCTCATTGCTGCGGAATAATCATAGCGACAGTTTGTGCCTACTTGTTGGCCTGCGTCGTCTAATATAGGGGTGATTTGATCTAGTGGACAAGTATCATTACCAAAGGTATCGGCAATTCGTTTATAGCCTGGGTCATCTTGTAACATGATAGAGCCACTGATACCTGCCGAGCTTCTAAAATCTGTAGCATCAGGATCACCCGTACGAGCAGCTTGGTTTGCAGTAGCTGAATAGTCTCTGTCGGCATAAAGTACTTCTTCACGGTTGAAGTACTCTAAAATAAAGGTATGACTTGTTGTGTCTGTGCTGTTACCAAATACTAAATTTACACTTTGTTCTTCACCCCCACCATCAGCGGTTGTTCCCATTTTTGCTGTTAATTCTGCGCCTTCTACATCATCTCTTAATACAATATTTATTACACCAGCGACGGCATCAGACCCATAAGTTGCAGAGGCACCATCTTTGAGGATATCAACACGCTTAATAGCGGCAAGTGGAATATTGTTAATATCAACGAAGGCAGTATCTATGCCTTTGGCAAAAGGTGATACCGATACTCGGCGGCCGTTTATTAAAATAAGTGTTGAATCGGCACCTAAGCCACGTAGAGAAACAGAAGAACCACCGTTTGCAGTATCATCACTACTGTTTGCTTGAGTTGAAAATGTGCCTTGGCCGGAAATAGGTAATTTGGTAAAAAGGCTAATCAGATCAGTAACGCCTGATTTTTGAATATCTTCTTGTGAGAGACTGGTAACTGGAGACGGCCCTTCCATGCTGGTACGTTTGATGTGTGAGCCGGTAATCTCAATTCTTTCTACTTCTTCTGTTTCAGCAGCTAAACTACTGAAACTTTGTGTGGTTAAAATTGCTGTTGAAATACTTAGCGCAAGTAGATGTTTCTTCCTAAATTTTGATCTCATAATTTATTCCTTTTGATTTATTTATAATTATTCTTCAACTATCAATATATAGATCGCAACACTGCGATAACAAAATATTAACTCTGTTAACATTTCGCTTGAAGGTTATAACAAAAACTTTCAAAACATGGAACAAAAGAATAGTGCGTTAAATCATCGCCTTAAGTGTATAATGTATACATATAGTGTTGTGTGGCATCTTAGGAATGTTAAATAGGATAAAATATTAAAAATAGGCACCGTAGTCACTGAGGTGTAAAAAACTTCGTGATCAAGTATGATATTCAAAATTTATTACTGAGTTAACATATATGCTTACAAATGAACTTGAGCAATATTTAAATAGCCTATTAAAACCACAGAAAATTAAAGACTTCACCCCAAATGGTCTTCAGGTACAAGGTAGCGAGCGAGTTAATAAAATCATTACTGGAGTTACGGCTTCTAAGGCACTTATTGACAAAGCAATAACTGAAAAAGCTGATGCTATTATTGTGCACCACGGTTACTTTTGGAAAAATGAATCTTATGTTATTCGTGGTATGAAACATGATCGTATTAAGGCGCTATTACTAAATGATATAAACTTATTTGCATATCACTTACCACTTGATATACATCCTACGCTGGGAAACAACGCACAACTTGCTAAGTTATTTAATATTGAAGATGTTACTCCACTTGAACATGGCAATGAGTTAAGTGTAGCGGTGCAAGGTAAACTTCAGCTTGAAACGAGTGGTGAAAACTTTGCTAACTTAATTAATAAAATACTGGAGAGGAAGTGCCTGCATATTGCGCCGCCGAGTAATAAACCGATAAAAACCATTGCTTGGTGTTCTGGTGGCGGCCAAGGTTATATTGAGCTTGCCGCAGAGCAGGGCATTGATGCCTTTCTAACGGGGGAGGTTTCTGAACAGACTACCCATATAGCGCATGAAATGGATATTCATTTCTTTGCAGCTGGTCATCATGCCACGGAGCGTTACGGTATAAAAGCTCTAGGTGAACATTTAGCCCAAGAGCACAATGTTGAAGTGCTGTTTATTGATATTGATAATCCAGTATAGAAACTAATATTTGAGGGCTAGCATTGTTAATGATTAATGGCTAATTTTAGATTTCATTCTAAGCCCTCTAAGCCCTCTAAGCCCTCTAAGCCAGTTCTTACCGATGAGATGAAATATTTACTTAAATATTCAGTTTAATACTCAGTTAAATAGCGCTTTAAACCATTGCACAATAAGGCCCAAAGTTTCATACCAAGCGATAGTACTTTGATTCAGTTTCTTACTACTAGGTGTGTAATGAGTCCAACTTTTACTGCTGTCTGGATTTTTTACCCAGTACCCAGTTGGCGCAGCCATTGGCTTTATGCCCTGCGCTTGAAAATATTTAATAGATCTCGGCATATGATCTGCATTAGTCACTAATACCACATTGGTACCTTGCACTCTTGGCGCAATAAGTTCTGCTTCTTCCTCAGTATCCTTAGGAAAATTCTCGGTAATAATTTTTTGTGCTGGCACGCCTAACATCACTAATGACTGTTTGACAGTTTCAGCGTTTGATATCGGATTATGGCCGCCATACCCTGAGGTAATTATTCTTGCCTCGGGGTGTAGTTGATAAACACGTAGTGCTTCAACCATACGTTGTAGGGAACAATTTGCTAACTGACTTGTTACCGGTAATTCAGCGTTGGTATTATGGCCACAACCAAGCACTACGATATAATCGATACTGTTATTGTTTTTTACATAAGGAGGATAATCATTTTCTAAAGCTGTCATTACGGTATCGGAAAAAGGTGGGAAAGCGCTAATAAGCAGAATAACAATGGCTGCCGATAAACTTTTTATGCTCTGTTTTGGTTTTTTACGATGAATGATAAGGGAAAAAATAAGTAATAACAGCACAATATTAATAGGCATGATAAAAACAGTGACGATCTTTTTTAGGAGAAATAAATCCATGGTTGGGTACTAACTTCACTACAACATTGAGATTGTTTTACTATATCAAGTATTTCGAAAAAGTGCTTGCCCAAAAATAATGTTACTTTGCTATAAAACGCAGTTGCAATTCTGTGCAATATCGGGTTTAATAATTCCGCATTGTGGTTTAGGGTGATTACTCTAAAGCACAATGCACCAGAAGAGGTGCGAAACTTAGGTAGACAACGAGAGGAACCACAATTCCTATTACCGTTTTTGAGGGAAGTTATCGCCGAGAGCATTTAGGGGTGGGCTTAAATGTTCGGTCACTAAGGTTGAATCCTTATGGCTGTCACCTGACGTATTTGTTAAATGTAGCTTAAATTACTAGGCTACATGCAGCATCAAATAATAGGTGGAGAGCTTCTGGCTGAAAATGTTTCGTTTTTTTGTCTTTTAATTAGTTTTGCTCAATTAATAGGTGAATACTCCAATCGCTAACTACTCAGTCATGCTCTTCCAATAGCTAATTAACACAGTAATGAGTTCAGTCGAGTTGAATAAGACTCAGTATCATACTCGTGTTTTTATGGGAGAAAATTGTGAATTCAGTACAAACTACATCATTATTAACCGTAGCCAAGTTTGGCGGCACCAGTGTTGCCGATTTTCAAGCCATGTTGCGTTGTGCCAATATTATTAAAAGCAATGAGAGGAATCGCTTAGTTGTTGTATCAGCCAGTGCTGGTGTAACTAACTTCCTTGTTCGCTTAAGTCAAAAAAATGTTCCAATTGAGGAACAAAAAGATATTGTTGAAAATATCCGCTCTATTCAAGTCAATATCACTAAACATTTATCCTCAGAAGTTGAAGCAAGTCTTAATCAAGAAATTTCTTGTTTGCTTGATGAGCTAACACAATACGCACTTACTCAGTCGATACAATGCACAAGTAAAACTACTGATGCAATTCTTGCCTTTGGTGAGCAATTGAGTTCACGTATTTTTGCAGAGGTTTTACAATCTATCGATGTTGCGGGTGAGTATTTTGATGTGCAACAAGTGATGAAAACCAATAGTTTACATGGCAAGGCTGTAGTCGATATCAAGCAGTTAAGAGAGCAAGCTGCACTACTGTTAGCGCCAAAACTGTTTAATAAAGTTATTGTCACGCAAGGTTTTATAGGTCAAGACGGGCAAGGGCATACCACAACATTAGGAAGAGGTGGCTCAGATTATTCTGCAGCATTACTCGCTGAAGCACTTAATGGTGATAACTTATCGATTTGGACTGATGTTGTAGGTATTTTTACTACTGACCCTCGTATTACTGATCAAGCTCGAGCTATAAAAGAAATTAGCTTTGGTGAAGCCGCTGAAATGGCGACCTTTGGCGCAAAAATATTACATCCTGCGACGCTTATCCCGGCCATGCGTTGTAATATCCCAGTATTTGTTGGCTCTAGTAAAGAGCCGGAAAAGGGCGGTACACAAATCAAGAAAAAAGTTGATTCGAACCCAACATACCGTTCAATAGCTTTAAGGCGTGAGCAAACGTTAGTGACGGTAAAAAGTCCGGCGATGTTACATGCCAGCGGTTTTCTTGCAAAGGTTTTTGCCGTATTAGCAAAACATGAATTGAGTGTCGATTTAATTACCACCAGTGAAATCAGTGTTGCCTTAACCTTTGATAATCCGGTTGGCTCTACGCAGGCACTCATTACAAGCACAGTAGTTGCAGAGTTAGAGCAACTTTGTGAAGTAAGTGTTGAACATGGTTTATCGTTAGTTGCTGTTATTGGTAATGGTTTAACGTTAGCTAAAGGTGTTGGGCAAAGTATCTTTGAAACCATTAATGATATAAATGTTCGTTTGATATGTCATGGTGCAAGTGCAAATAACTTATGTTTCCTCGTTGATGAAAGTGATGCTAACTCTGTTGTTGAAAAATTACACGATACACTTTTTTCATAAGGTATCGTCTATAAACTTTGGCTTTGCATAACATTAGAATTGAATAATGTTAATAGTAATGTAATCAGTACAGTGAATAATCGCATTTGACTGTACTGATAACATTAAAAAGACGATATTGCTAAAATAAAAGGTATTTATCAGCTGCCTAAATGGCATCTGTCATTCTCTATTATCTAGTTGGGAATCCATTATCAGAGTCCTGATATATCAGTCACTAACTACTAACTACTAATATTTTCAATAAGCCTATCAAGTTCACTCGTTAAATCTTTTAAATTATCCGGTGTTAAACCTGTTATAGCAAACATTTTAGCAGGGATGTGTTCAGCACTTTTTTGTAATTGACAGCCTTGTTCAGTTAGCTTAATTATCACCACACGTTCGTCATCACTATGTCGATCACGAGTAAGCAAATCTTGACCTTGTAAGCGTTTTAATAAAGGTGAAAGTGTACCTGAGTCTAAATCAAGTTGTGCGCCTAAATCTTTTACTGAAATCCCCTTTTTATGTTGCCATAATACTAACATGGCTAAATATTGAGGGTAGGTTAGCCCGAGTGACTTTAAAACGGGCGCATAGAGCCGGCACATCAACTTATTAAGTGTATAAAGTCGAAAGCACAGTTGTTTTTCAAGGTGTAAATTATTACTCATAGCGTGTTATTCACTTATTTTCTTCTTTTCTATTCTTTACTTCTAATATTTATTGCTACAACAACTTTTCAATATCTGCAGTTATATCTTCTGGTTTTGTGGTGGGTGCGTAGCGCTTAATTACTTCACCTTGGCGATTAACTAAAAACTTAGTGAAATTCCATTTAATTGATTTAGAGCCGAGAATGCCAGGTGCTTGCTGTTTAAGGTAGGTAAATAGCGGGTGGGCGTTGTCACCGTTTACCTCAATTTTATCAAACAGGGGAAATTTAATATTGAATCGTAAATCACAAAACTGTTGAATTTCAGCGTTAGTGCCACTCTCTTGCTTTTTAAATTGGTTACAAGGGAATGCTAATACCTCAAAACCTTGGGTAGACAATTGTGTATATAATTTTTGTAGACCCTCATATTGTGGTGTAAAGCCACAACCGCTTGCGGTATTTACAATAAGCATAACTTTATCGTTGAATTGTGTTAACTCAACCGTTTTGTTATTGATATCCTGCGCAGAAAATTGGTAAATATTACTCATGGTCATTATTCCTAATATTGGTGTCGGTTGTTTGTACATAAACAGTCAGTAGATATTTGTTCGCTATTAATACTGGTTGTTATTGTCGATAGGTTGCGTGCAATTTAATTGTGTACAGTATAGACTGAAAAGTCATGATTGCAAAGTAGCTAGAGCAAAACAATAAACTATCGTAAACTGCTGGTAGTAGGTGGAATCAAGCTAAATAAAATTTAACTAAAGAAAATTAAAATATTAGGAAACTAGAATATGAAAGTAGCATTTATTGGGCTTGGCGTGATGGGTTACCCAATGGCAGGGCATTTAAAAAAGGCCGGTCACCAGGTTTGTGTTTATAACCGAAATAACGATAAAGCTTTAGCTTGGCAACAAGAGTTTGATGGTGGCATTGCCCCAACACCTGCACTTGCAGCCAAAGGTTGTGATATTGTTTTTTCTTGTGTGGGTAATGACGATGATGTGCGTCAAGTCGCTTTAGGAAATGACGGTATTTTTGCTGGCCTGTCTAAGGGCAGTATCTTTGTTGATCATACTACAGCGTCAGCCGAGCTGGCTATTGAGCTTGGTAAAATAGCTGAGGAAAAGGGCCATTACTTTTTAGATGCACCAGTTTCTGGTGGCCAAGCCGGCGCAGAAAATGGCGTATTAACGGTTATGGTTGGGGGCGATGAAACCGTATTTACTAAAACAGAGCCAGTAATGTCGGCATTTGCTCGATTTAGTCAATTGATGGGACCTGTTGGCTCAGGGCAGCTAGCTAAAATGGTTAATCAAATTTGCTTTGTTAATACAGTGCAGGGTTTAGCTGAAGGCTTAAATTTTGCGCAAAAGGCAGGGTTAGATACTGATAAGTTACTGGATACTATTGGTAAAGGAGCTGCTGGCTCATGGCAAATGGATCATCGTGGTAAAACCATGTGTGCCCGTGAATTTGACTTTGGTTTTGCCGTTGATTGGGTAAGAAAAGATCTATCTATTGCGTTTGACGCGGCGGAAAAGCTAGGTGCTGATTTAACGGTAACGAAGCAACTTGACGGCTATTACCAAGAGATTCAAGAAAACGGAGGAAACCGCTGGGATACTTCAAGCTTAATCTCTCGGTTCAAGCGTTAAATAATATCATGCCCAAATCATAGGCGCTCAAGTTCGCCTATGATGTTGTAATTAACCAGAACGCAGGATAATGAGGAAATACTGCTTATCCTGTGTTCAGGTTATGCATATTATTACCCTTGAATATATTCATACAAAGCTTTTAACACTGACATTTTGGGTTTACTTTCTTCATGTTCATGAGCGAGATTTTCAATTTTCATCATAAACTCATCAAGGGATAAAATACCTTTGCCACCATATTGCAGTTTATTTTGGCTGTATTGCTGCCACTTTTGTTGCTCTTGTGTTGAAAGTGTATGTGGGAAGTTTCTGGCTCGATAGCGAAAGAGTAATACACTTAAGCGCTCATCTTGAAATTGAAACGGGTGATTAGCGAGTTGCTCTGGCGATAAACCACGTAAAATCTCCATTTGTGCTTTATCGCTATGGCTAAAGAAGCTACCGCCATATAACGCTTGCTCAGCATCAACATTGTCGTTATCAAAATCTGATGTGGCAAAAACATCGCTAAGTTTATCTCTCAACTCTGCGTGTTTTTTAAGTATAGCTAAATTCCCTAAACAAAAATCTCGTGGAATGCCTAAGCGTTCTGCATTCTCTGGTAATAAAGTTTTAGCTGGTGCTATCACAGGGCATTTATTTACATGGATAAGTTTAACTGGAATTGGCTTTTCATCAGGAGCTAAATCATCATAACGCGTGTATAAACGTGTTTTTATTTCTTCTGCGGATAAGTTCAGTAATGGTGAAATATCTTGTGCCAAATCGACACAGATCACTGCATTTTTATTTACCGGATGATAACTGATTGGTGAAAACCAACTAGTACAACCGTGAGTTGATGATATTTTACTGGATGTGTGCACAATAGGTGTCATTTCCGCGGTATTAATCAACTCTTTAACTTGGTTTTTATTTTTTAAATTAAAAATAAACTCATAAAGTTTTGGCTGTTTTTCTTTAATTAATTTCGCCATGGCAATAGTCGCGTAGACATCACTCATTGCATCATGAGCCGCTTCGTGACTAATACCGTTAGCTTTGGTTAATAACTCCAAGCGAAAACTAACAACTTCTTCACCATCACGCTCAACGGTTGGCCAATTAATGCCTTCAGGGCGAAGGGCATAGGTAGCACGAACCATATCAATGATATCCCAACGGCTATTACCGTTTTGCCACTCTCGGGCATAAGGGTCATAGAAGTTACGGTAAAACAAATAGCGACTGACTTCATCATCAAAGCGAATATTGTTATAACCGGCAACACAAGTATTAGGTGTAGAAAATAAGGAATGAATACGTGCAGTAAATTCAGCTTCTGATAAACCTTCGCGTTGCGCTTTTTGCGGCGTTATACCCGTAACTAAACAAGCTTCGGGGTGTGGCAAATAATCAACAGGCGGCTGGCAATAGAACATTTCAGGCTTGCCAATAATATTAAGATCGAGATCGGTTCGAATACCGGCAAATTGGGAAGGTTTATCAAATTTTGGAGATATTCCCCACGTTTCGTAGTCGTGCCAAAATATAGTGTCTTGTGCGCTAGAGGTCATTATTATTCGCTTTTTGTTGTGATGTCTTTAAAGTTGACATTCATTTTTCGGGTATAATCACGCTTTGTGTAATTATCGCTTTGCTCAGCACGCTAAGCAACAAAGAATTAAAATAAGTGACAAACTTTAATGATAAGCGACTTAATATATGAACTCTGCAAAGACTCAAACCGAATTTATGAGGGAAATAGACAAAAATGACAAATATTGGCTTTGGAGACAATAACTTTAATTTTGCTGTTTATATCGCAAATAAACCTAACATGCATGAATACCAGCATTTGAATAATGTTATAGCGCTTACGAGCGGTGAAATTTCTGCTATTAATGAATCATGTGGAAATGGTTGGCGAAAAGTATTTAATGTTTATGCGAAGCTACTTTACGCTTTAGATGAAAAGTACTTTAATTTTTCAAGTTATGAAGCAACTTGGCAAAGCTATCGCGATAAACACTTATTACAATCTCAAAGTAATACAGCACTACTCTTTTCAGGCCCTCAATTAGGTTCAAATAATGAAACGTTGCATATTATTTGTGGCAAAGGACACGCTAAGGCGTTAATAGAAGGAGGGGAGCTGGTGAATAACTTAGTTTGGCTTGATGATGAGTTTGCAATAGACAAACAAAATAAACTGATTGTTTGCCCTTACTTTGATTATCGACAACTAAGTAATATTAAGATAGAGCGCCTAGCTGATTTATTGTTGACCTTAAAATCTGTAAATGAAGGGAGTTAAATATCTGGAAACTTATATTCTGTGGGTCGTGACTAATTTTTGTGTGCTCTTATGCTATAGAAGCATGGAAATTAAGCCAATGCCATTACCGAAGTCATTAGTTAGCAACCCATTTCTGTTGTTGGCATATCAAGGGAAAAGCATATAACCATCAGCGATACATTTGAAATAAAAGTAGAGGTACATCGGGCTAAACAAATGCTGAAATTTGAGTTTTTTATAAATTGTTTTTTATTAATGGCTATGAACGCCACTTCGGAGGTAACTAGTTGGGAATCTACAATTTGATCCCTGTAGCTTATCTAGACTTTTAATGTTCGAAAAAGATCGACTGCTGTAGAAAAGGTATTTGTTCTAGTTTTGTGATCTAAAACTGTTTTATCTGATTTTTCAATTTTTTATTGATACAACCAAACGTTTTCACTCTTTAACTTTACTGGGTTTCTTCGTATACTACGGCAAATTTTATTGTTGTTTGTAAAGCTATCTAAAGCGAATACGAATAACATTTGCCAATTGGATATGGTGAAAAGTGTCAAAGTCAGTAGAAAAAACTCAAACAACATCAAATGAAGCCAACATACAATTATTACAACAACAATTACTGCAACAGCAAATATTGATGCAACAAGGTCAGGCTCAAAACCAAGATGATGAAATTGATTTAGCTGAGCTTTGGCGAGCTATTTGGGCAGGAAAATTCACCATTATCATCATCAGTATGATCTTTGCTGTTGCTTCAGTGTTTTTTGCACTATCGAAGCCTAATATTTATAAAGCCTCAGCTATTTTAGCTCCCGCTTCAGATGAAAGTGGTGGTATGGGCGCAATGGCAGGTCAACTTGGCGGCTTAGCTAGTATGGCTGGTATTAGTCTTGGCGGCGGGGGCGGAGTTGATAAAACAGCGCTAGCTTTAGAAATTATTAAATCTCGCTCTTTTGTCGAAAACTTTATTAATAAACATGATTTATTAGTGCCACTAATGGCATCTAAAAACTGGGATTTGCCAACAGATACATTAATTTTAGATGTTGAAGTATATGATGAAGCAAGTAAAAAGTGGCTTAGAAAAGTAAAAGCACCGAAGACACCAGAGCCATCTTCATGGGAAGCATATAAAGCATTTTCTGAGTTAGTATCTGTATCTCAAGATAAAACTAGCTCTATGGTAAATATAGATATCGAATTTTATTCACCTGCAATCGCGAAACAGTGGTTAACCTGGTTAGTTGAAGATATTAACGAGTACATGCGCGAACAAGATCAAATTGAAGCCAAGGCTTCTATAGCGTACTTAACCAGTCAGTTGGCTAATATCAAAGTCGCCACTATGGAAACAGTGTTTTATCAGCTTATAGAAGAGCAAACTAAAAACATGATGTTAACTATGGTTAAAAAAGAATACGTTCTTAAAACCATAGACCCTGCACAGGTACCCGATACCAAAGACAAGCCAAAACGTGCATTAATTGTGGTATTAGGTACTATGCTAGGTGGCATACTATCAGTATTAATCGTATTAATTCGCTTCTTTAGCAGAAAAGATAAGTAACTAATGCTAAACCAAACCAAACCAAACCAAACCAAACCAAACCAAACCAAAACACTAAAATCACTAGAATCACTAGAAGAACTTACTTCATCAAACCCTGATGTTGAAGTGTTATGGTTATATGGCTCAAGAGCTAGAGGTCAAGCTTCTACAAATAGTGATTATGATTTAGCAGTAGCCTTTACGGATTATGGCAAAATGGGAATTAGACTATTGCTATCATGGAAACACTATGCTTAATAATTATGCAGACTCAATTCAAGAGCACGTCAACGAATGCGTTGTTTCAATAGTCTTCATCAACTATTGAAACAACGCTCTTGGACCCGAGTCGAACGTAAAGGTGCTGAGCGTTTATTACAAATTTTAGTTGAGTCATGTATTGGCGTTGCCAAACATTGGTTAAAGCAGCAAGGTAAAACACTACCGAATGATGCATATAGTGTTTTTGAAAAGTTAACTGAACTGCAACTTATTTCTCCAGTCGAGCGTCTTGAGTGGCAGAAGTTTATCGACATAAGAAATGCAATTGTGCACGGTCACCTAGAAATGAGCTTAAATTTAGATGAAAAAGTGAACAGAGCAATTATTGTTAATCAGTTATACCAGTCATTACAAAAATTCGCCATCACAACAAGTAGAAAAACTAAGAACACCCAACACTTAGGTTAAAGTAACTTCTCGGTGCAGGGCTAAGCCCCTCTACGTTCTCGACGGTGAATATCTGATCTTTTTGAACTTAATAATTTGAAGTTCAGAAAAACACATTGTACCACCGAGACATTTCTAATCAAGAGCAGAGGCTTCACTTCGTTACGCTACACAGAGAAGAAATAAGAGCTGAACTTATGAGAATAATGCATGGATTCCCGACAGGATACTTCGGAAATGACTGGGTTATCTTTGATGTCTTTAAAAGTTTGAATCACTTCTCGGTGAAGGATGAAGTCCCTCTGTGCCCTCGTTGGTGAATAATTATTTTATTATTTTATTATTTTATTATTTTATTGCTGCAATAATATAAAATCTTAAGTATAATCTGCCCGTTATAAAATTCAGTAATATATAATGAAATCAGAAATAAGGTAGTTGATGGATTGAAAATAAAACTCAAGGTTTTGCTTTTTATCATATTTTGTCAATAATTCATATCTACCTTTAGACTTTTAGACTAATTGAAGTCACTTAAACGAACATAATCGGAACAAAAATATGTATATTCTTGCTACAGCTACAAGTGCGTTTGTATTCGCGTTCTTAGCTATAAAATTTTTTAAACCTGTAGCAATTGAGATCGGTTTAGTTGACAAGCCCAATGGACGAAAACAACACTCCGGACACATTCCGCTTATTGGTGGTATTTCAATATTCTTAGCAGTACTTGCTGCCAGCTTATTATGGCTACCTAATACATTAGAACTTCGTATGTACCTTATTGCCTCTGCAATGATGGTGTTTATTGGCGCGCTTGATGACAAATTTGACTTGCGCGTTCGTGTACGCATTGTCGGTCAAATAATCATTGCCAGCTTAATGATTTATGGTGTGGGTGGTTATATTTCAAATTTAGGTAACTTATTCGGCTTTGGTGATATAACACTAGGCCCATTAGGTATTATCTTTACTTATGTAGGTATTATCGTAGTGATAAATGCTTATAACATGATAGATGGTATTGATGGTCTTATTGGTAGTCTAAGTATTAATACTTTCACTTCAATAGCTATTTTATTTATCATGAGTGGTCAGACAGATTACTTGAGTTATCCGCTGATATTAGCAACCGCTACTCTACCATATTTAATCTTTAATCTAGGCCTTTCTGATAGTTTCTTCAATAAGAAGTCTAGAAAAATATTTATGGGCGATGCAGGAAGTATGTTTGTCGGCCTAAGCGTTATTTGGTTGTTGACTATGGGCACGCAAGGTGAACAAGCTTCTTTTAGACCTGTAACAGCATTATGGATTTGTGCTATTCCTCTTATGGATATGTTAGCTATTGTTGTACGTAGGTATAAAAACGGTAAATCACCATTTAAACCAGATAGAGATCATTTACACCATATATTGCAGCGCGCAGGCTTATCTTCAGGACAAACCTTAGTTTCTATCTCAATAGCAGCTACTTTTATGTCGACAATTGGCTTAGCAGGAGAGTATTTTCAAGTTGCTGAAAGCATCATGCTGATTGGTTTTTTAATTATGTTCTTTCTTTATGTATCAAGCATCAGATACATTACTAAAAGTAAATGATAACGTGACAGCAAGTTTTTAGTAATTGAATGCTTATTAAAGAATTAAAGAATTAAAGAGAATCAAATGATATTACCAGTAATTATGTCTGGTGGCAGCGGAAGCCGACTTTGGCCTTTGTCACGTGCACTACACCCAAAGCAGTTCCTCCCATTAGTAAGTGAAAATACCCTTCTACAGGAAACGATTAATCGCCTTGATGATACTTGTCTAGATCCAATCATAATTTGTAATAATGAACACAGGTTTATAGTTGCTGAACAACTACGTCAGAACAATAGCCAAGCAAGTCATATTATCCTAGAGCCTATGGGGAAAAATACCGCCCCTGCAATTACCCTAGCGGCGCTTGCAGCTATAGGTAATGGCGAAGATCCCCTTTTACTAGTACTTGCTGCAGATCACGTAATAAAAGATGTGTCGGCTTTTCAACAAGCAGTTAGTTCAGCATCAATATTTGCAGAACAGGGAAAACTTGTTACTTTTGGTATTGTGCCTACTAGTCCCGAAACGGGTTATGGCTATATTAAGCAAGGTAGTCTTCTCGTTTCAAATACTGAGAAGTTAAATGCTAAAAGTTACGCCGTAGTCAGTTTTGTAGAAAAGCCTAACCTAAAAACTGCTCAAAAGTATTTAGCTACAGGTGAATATTTATGGAATAGCGGTATGTTTATGTTTAAAGCATCACGCTACTTAGAAGAATTAAAAAAATACTCGCCTGAGATATTGTCAATCTGTGAAGAAGCTTTTAATAGCAAAGCTGATGATCTAGATTTTACCCGCATAAATGCTGAGGTTTTTGATAAGTGTCCAGAAGACTCTATTGACTACGCCGTTATGGAGCATACAGAACATGCTGTCGTGGTGCCGTTAGATGCACAATGGAGCGACGTAGGTTCATTCTCTTCATTATGGGATGTTAGCGTTAAAGATGAGCAAGGTAATGCTACCTTAGGTGATGTCATTTCTGAAGATACGACAAACAGTTATATAAATTCAACGAACAGATTAGTGACAACAGTAGGTGTTGACAATCTTGTCATTGTTGAAACGAAAGATGCACTATTAGTTGCGAATAAAGATAAAGTACAAGATGTAAAATCAATAGTTAATACCTTAAAAGCACAACAGCGCTATGAATGTAAACATCAGCGTGAAGTATATCGCCCTTGGGGTAAGTATGACTCGCTAGATTTCGGTACACGCGATCAAGTAAAACGAATAACGGTAAAGCCAGGTGCTAAATTATCAGTGCAAATGCATCATCATAGATCTGAGCACTGGGTAGTAGTTTCAGGCACAGCCAAAGTAACCAATGGCGATAAGACCTTTTTAGTATCAGAAAATGAATCCACCTATATCCCATTAGGTCAAATTCATGCCTTAGAAAACCCAGGTGTATTACCACTAGAGTTGATTGAAGTGCAAACGGGTTCTTATCTTGGTGAAGATGATATTGTACGTTTTGATGATAAATATGGTCGTGATTAGCTTTGAAACCACAGGGAAGTAACATGCTACCGTTAGAAGTCTTTAAAAAAGTTATAACCTCAACACCGTTAATCTCTATTGATGTGATTGTTAGAAACTCTAAAGGGAAAATTTTATTAGGGAAACGTACGAATCGACCCGCTCAAGGCTTTTGGTTTGTACCTGGTGGAAGAGTTTTAAAGGATGAGCAATTAAATGTCGCGTTTGAACGCTTATTAATAGCAGAATTAGCACTTGATAATCAAAAGGCTAAATTTTTAGGTGTATATCAACATTTTTATACTGATAATGTCACTGAAGATGACTTTTCAACGCATTATATAGTTTTGGCTTATGAGATTATCTTCAATGGTCGTATAGCCGAGTTACCTATAGCACAACACAATAAATATCAGTGGTTCAGTCAGGCTGAATTACTGAAACATAATGAAGTACATAAACATACTAAGTGGTACTTTCAACAAACAAAAGAAGCAGATAATGATTTTTGCTTTTAAAAGAATTACTTGTTGGCAATACTTTAGTCAACAGATAGAAATTATATTTAGGAAAAGTTATGACGAAGAATAAAGTTGCCTTAATCACCGGTGTTACTGGTCAAGATGGTTCATACCTTGCGGAGTTCCTTTTAGAAAAAGGTTATGAAGTTCACGGAATAAAGCGTAGAGCATCTTCATTAAATACTGAACGTGTAGATCATATTTATCAAGATAATCATGAGAAAAACCAAAAATTCTTCTTACATTATGGTGATTTAACTGATTCATCTAACCTGACTCGTATCATTAAAGATGTGCAGCCTGATGAGGTTTATAACCTAGGAGCACAATCTCATGTTGCCGTTTCTTTCGAGTGTCCAGAATATACAGCAGATGTTGATGCAATGGGAACATTGCGTCTATTAGAGGCTATTCGGTTTTTAGGTTTAGAGAAGAAAACAAAATTCTACCAAGCATCAACTTCTGAATTGTACGGTGAAGTACAAGAAATACCTCAAAAAGAAACGACACCTTTCCACCCACGCTCACCATATGCGGTAGCAAAAATGTATGCATACTGGATAGTTGTGAACTACCGCGAGTCTTACGGTATGTACGCGTGTAACGGTATTTTGTTTAATCACGAATCACCACGCCGAGGTGAAACTTTTGTCACTCGTAAAATTACACGAGCAATTGCTAATATTTCTCAAGGTTTAGAATCTTGTTTATATCTTGGTAATATGGATGCTCTACGTGATTGGGGGCATGCAAAAGATTATGTACGTATGCAGTGGATGATGTTGCAACAAGATAAAGCTGATGATTTCGTTATTGCTACCGGCAAGCAAATAAGTGTTCGTGAGTTTGTCAAACTTTCAGCCCAAGAAGCGGGCATTACCCTAGAATTTATTGGTGAAGGTTTAGAAGAGGTTGCAACCATAACTGCAATAACTGGTGATAATGCTCCTGCGTTAAAAGTAGGCGATGAGATTGTTAAAGTTGACCCTCGTTACTTTCGCCCAGCAGAAGTTGAAACCTTATTAGGTGACCCAACAAAAGCTAAAGAACAATTAGGCTGGGTTCCTCAGATTACTGTTGAAGAGATGTGTTCTGAGATGGTTTCTAGTGATTTAGATATTGCTAAGCAGCACGCTATCCTGAAAAATCATGGTTATAATAAATCAGTTGCAGTTGAGTAGAAAATAATGAGAATTTTATTAACTGGCGCAAATGGTATGGTTGGTAAAAACATACTGGCTATTGCACCTAGTTATCAGCATGAGTTTTTATCCCCTAAGAGCAGTGAGCTAAATTTACTAGATGCCGTATCTGTACGTCAGTATGTTGAAAAGCATAAGCCAGATATGGTGATTCATGCGGCTGGTATTGTTGGTGGCATTCAAGCCAATATGGCGCAACCAGTTAAGTTTTTGGTAGACAATATGCAAATGGGACTTAATATCCTTACTGCAGCTAATGATGCAGGAGTTAAAAAGTTCCTGAATTTGAGTAGCTCTTGCATGTATCCTCGTGATGCTATAAACCCTTTGTCGGAGGATTTAATTCTTAAAGGTGAACTTGAGCCAACCAACGAAGGTTATGCGTTGGCTAAAGTAACAAGCACACGTTTATGTGAATACATTTGCCAAGAAAACTCAGCTCGGTTATATAAAACTATTATCCCATGTAACTTATATGGGCGTTTTGATAAGTTCGATCCAAATCATTCGCATATGATTCCAGCTGTAATCCGTAAGATAGACGAAGCTAAAAAGAAACAGCAAGCTGAAATAGATATTTGGGGTGATGGCGAAGCTCGCCGTGAGTTTATGTATGCAGAAGACCTAGCTGAGTTTATTTTCTTTGCACTAGATAACTTTGCAGCGATGCCACAAAACCTCAATGTAGGCTTAGGCACGGACTATACCATTAACGAATATTACCAAACAATAGCTGATGTGATTGGCTATGTAGGCAAGTTCAAGCATGACCTAAGAAAACCTGTTGGCATGAGACAAAAATTAATTGATGATGCGAAACTCAAAGAGTTTGGCTGGGGTTATAAAACTAGCTTAGAAGCTGGTATTCAAAAGACCTATGATTATTATATAAGTGAGTATTGTAATGACTAATTACGCTTTAGCAAGTAGTACGTGGGATGATGACGAGTATTCTGCAATCCAGCGTGTGGTAGAATCTGACATGTTTACCATGGGTAAAGAAGTTGCTCAGTATGAGGAAGACTTTGCGGAGTTTTTTGGCTCTAAACATGCCCTAATGGTTAGCTCGGGCTCAACAGCAAACTTACTGATGATTGCAGCATTGTTCTTTACTAAAAATAAATCATTAAAGCTAAAGCGTGGCGATGAAATTATTGTCCCTGCAGTTTCTTGGTCTACAACTTATTTCCCACTGCAGCAGTATGGATTAAAAGTTAAGTTTGTTGATATCGACCTTAATACACTTAACATGGATTTAGATAAGCTAGAAGCCGCTATAACAGAAAATACTCGCGCAATTTTGTCTGTTAATTTATTAGGTAATCCTAATGATTACGCTCGAATGAATAAAATCATAGAAGGCAAGAATATCTTTATTTTAGAAGATAACTGTGAATCAATGGGCGCAACAATTGATGGTAAACAGGCAGGTACTTTTGGTGTGATGGGCACATACAGCACATTCTTTTCTCACCATATGGCAACAATGGAAGGTGGCTGTGTTGTTACAAATGACGAAGAGCTATACCATATTTTGCTTTGTATTCGTGCACATGGTTGGACACGTAATTTACCAAAATTCAATAAAGTAAGTGGCGAGAAAAGCGATGACCCTTTTGAAGAATCATTTAAGTTTATGCTTCCTGGCTATAATGCCCGTCCATTAGAGATGAGTGGTGCATTAGGCATTGAACAACTTAAAAAACTGCCTAGATTTATTGAAACTCGCCGTGATAATGCAATGTTATTTCAAAGCCTATTTTCAAACCATCCTTATTTGCGTATTCAAGAAGAAACTGGACGTAGTAGTTGGTTTGGATTTTCTTTAATTATCAAAGAAAATGCACCATATACTAGAGCTGAACTTGTTAAGTTATTATCTGATAATGGTATTGAATGTCGCCCCATTGTAACGGGTAACTTCCTTAAAAATACTGAAGTACTTGAGCATTTTCATTATGAAGTTGCAGGTAACCTAAAGTCATCGGAATACCTTGATGAGCATGGTTTATTTGTCGGTAACCATCAAAATGATATTGCACGTGAGTTAGAGTTACTAGGAGTGTTGTTAGTTGTAAGTTAAATAATGCTTTCTAGGATGTGTAGCCTAAGCCTTTATCACAAAGGGGCCCTTTTATGTCGATTAGATAAGGTCCTTGTTACAATTACTTTGAAATACATACGTGACATAAATCTCGAATAACTAGCCTATAAATAATGAAAGAAGTCGATACAGAGTCCGAAAATAATATGCCCCTAAATAGAAGTTCGATAATAAAAAAAAATATTTCTTTGGGGGTAATATTTAAAGTTTTAGGTATGGGGCTGAGTTACCTTTCTGTCCCTATTATTTTAGATTATTTAGGCACTGATAACTATGGTGTTTGGATAACTGTATTTTCTGTGATGTCATGGATTTACACTTTTGATGTAGGGGTTGGCAACGGACTTAAATTAAGATTAACTGAAGCTATTGCAAAAAATGATGATCTATCCGCAAAGAAAATAATTTCAACCGCTTATATAATAATAATAGCTATTACTTTTGTAATGGCACTGCTTGGTTGTGTTGGTCTTTATCATATCAATTTTAGCAAAAATTTAAATGTGAATTTTTTAGACGAAAGTTATTTGCAACAGGTAATAATAATCAACTTACTTTTTGTTTTTAGTCATTTTATCATTAGCTTGTATAAGCAGTTATTATTTTCCATTCATCAATCAGCACTTGTCAGTATGACTAATGTAGTGTTTCAAGTTATTGTTATAAGCTTATTGATTACTATTGCACCATTGGTGGAGTCATCCTTATTGATGCTCTCGTTTATTTACGGTGTGGCAAACATAGTGACAGGTATTATATTTAGCTTTGTTTTTTTTAATAAACGTAGACATTTACTGCCAAGATTAAAGTACTTTGATTCTATTAAAGTTAAAGACATAACTGGTATAGGTTTAGGTTTTTTTATTATTCAAATCTGTACCATAATAATTTTCACTACAGATAACCTTATTATTAGCAAGTTATTAGGGCCTGCAGAGGTTACAGCTTATAGCGTAGTAAACAAATTATTTCAGGCATTTATAATTTTGTGGTACATCACATCTGCACCATTGAGCTCTTTGTATACAGATGCTTTTGCAAAAAATGATGCTGTTTGGATCAAAAACACATTAAAAAAACTACACTGTTTATTCGGAGTAATTGTATTGGTAGTTTCTTTATCCATATTTATCGGACCTATTGCTGCTGAATTTTGGTTGGGTACTAACCTAGACTACCCTCCTTATCTATTTCTATTTTTTGCAGCATTTGTTCTGATTCGAATATACGGTGATTTGCATATGACCTTTCTCAATGCAATTGGAAAATTAAAGTGGCAAATATATCTTTCAGTTTTTGGAGCACTTATAAATATCCCTTTATCAATATTATTTATCAAATACTTTCACCTTGGTTCAAGTGGTGTAATATTAGCAACTTGCATGAGTTTAATTTTGTTGGCTTTGATAATACCTATCCAAACTTATTTAGAATTAAATAAAATGACTCAATTTAATAATGGCATAAAGTTCAGGACTAAGGTTTCTGGTTAATATTAGGCTTTATTTGAGGTAATTCTATTTGAATGACTACTATTGTGACAGTTACGACACAGTCATAATATTTTTTGATAGTTCAAGTCAGAAAATTGAGAAGTATTGCTTCGTGTATGATTAAATCGACATGACACTCCTTTTCTGAGAAAGTCCAAAACTGGCGATGGGGATTTACTCGCCATTACTTCAAACCTATTAAACTCTAATGGGTTATATAAATTTAAGTGAAAAAAGATGAAAATACTTGTTACCGGTGGTGCTGGCTTTATTGGCTCGGCAGTTATTCGACATATAATAGAAGACACACAATATTCAGTTGTTAATTTAGATAAATTGACCTATGCAGGTAATTTAGAGTCACTAGTAAAAGCCTCTGATTCAACTCGTTATACCTTTGAACAAGTTGATATTTGCAATAGACAAGAGTTAGATCGTATTTTTGAGGAACACAAGCCTGATGCTGTTATGCATTTGGCTGCCGAGTCGCACGTTGATCGCTCGATTGAGGGCCCCGCAGAATTTATTGAAACTAATATTATTGGTACCTACACTCTGCTCGAAGCTACAAGGAAATACTGGTTAACACTAAGTGAAAAAAATAAACTTGCCTTCCTTTTTCACCACATATCAACGGATGAAGTGTATGGTGACTTAGAGGGGACTACAGACTTGTTTACAGAAACAACACCGTATGAGCCGAGTAGCCCGTACTCTGCTTCAAAAGCATCTAGCGACCACTTGGTAAGGGCATGGCTTCGTACGTATGGATTACCCACAGTTATTACTAATTGTTCAAATAACTATGGTCCTTATCATTTTCCTGAAAAGTTAATCCCGTTAGTTATATTAAATGCTTTAGAAGGCAAGCCGTTACCTATTTATGGTAAAGGTGATCAAATTAGAGATTGGCTTTATGTCGAAGATCACGCTCGTGCTTTAGTCAAAGTTGCTACTGAAGGTAAAGTTGGTGAAACCTATAACATTGGTGGACATAACGAAAAACAAAATATTGAAGTGGTCGAAACTATTTGTGAAATTTTAAATGAATTAGTTCCCGCTAATGTTGAATCTACAACTGATGGGAATCCTGATGGTTTTAAAAGTTTGATTACTTTTGTAAAAGATAGACCTGGCCATGATATGCGTTATGCAATAGATGCAAGTAAAATTGAAAGAGAACTAAATTGGACTCCTGTTGAAACGTTTGAAACAGGTTTAAGAAAAACAGTAGAGTGGTATCTTGAAAATAAAACATGGTGTGAGCATGTACAAGATGGTTCTTATCAGCGAGAGCGCTTAGGAGTTTAATATGAAAGGCATTGTTTTAGCAGGTGGATCAGGTACACGTCTTTATCCAATTACCAAAGGTGTTTCAAAACAGCTTTTACCTATTTACGATAAACCAATGATATTTTATCCAATATCGGTCCTTATGCTGGCAGGTATTAGAGATATTTTAATTATATCAACTCCAGATGATATTGGAGGCTATCAGCGTTTATTAAGTGATGGCTCACAGTTTGGAATAAATATTAGCTATGAAATTCAACCAAGACCAGATGGTTTGGCGCAAGCTTTTATTATCGGTGAAAAATTCATTGGCGATGATAATGTTTGTTTAGTTTTAGGTGATAATATTTTTTATGGGCAAGGTTTTTCACCAAAGCTTATTAATGCGACTAAAAAACAAAAAGGCGCAACCGTATTTGGTTATCAAGTAAAAGATCCTGAGCGCTTTGGCGTGGTTGAATTTGGTGAAAATATGAAAGCACTCTCAATTGAAGAGAAGCCAACGAAGCCAAAATCAGACTTAGCCGTAACAGGCTTATATTTTTATGATAATGATGTTATCGAAATTGCTAAATCAATTAGTCCCTCTGCACGAGGTGAGCTAGAAATAACTTGTGTAAATAATGTCTATTTAGAACGAGAGTTACTGAATGTTGAGGTACTTGGGCGTGGTTTTGCTTGGCTTGATACAGGAACTCATGAATCATTACTTGAAGCTGGACAATTTGTTCAAACTATAGAGCATCGCCAAGGTTTTAAAATTGCATGCTTAGAAGAGATTGCTTTCAATCAGGGATGGCTAACTATTGAAGAAATTAAAAAGTTAGCAATGCCTATGATGAAGAATAGTTATGGACAATATTTAATGAGCTTATTGCAGTAGGTTGTTATGGCATATTTAACTATAGAAGAGTTGAAAATATTAGGCTTTAAAAAACTAGGTAAAGACGTAAAGATTAGCGATAAAGCAAGCATTTACAATCCAGAGCTGATTTCAATTGATGACAATTCAAGAATTGATGACTTTTGTGTGATTTCAGGAAAAGTGGAAATAGGCAAATATGTTCATATTACTCCTATGTGTCTAATCGCTGGAGGAGAACCAGGAGTTTATTTGTCAGATTTTTGTACCTTAGCTTACGGAGTTAAAATCTTTGCCCAATCAGATGATTATAGTGGTGAAACAATGGTTAACTCTTTAGTTGACGCTCAGTTCAAATTGGAGACACTATCTAAAGTCTCTTTAATGAGGCATGTAATCATTGGCACAAATTCAGTTGTTTTACCAGGTGTTACTATTGCTGAAGGTTGCTCTGCCGGTTCTATGACCTTATTTAATAAAAGTACAGAGCCATGGGGAATATATGTTGGTTCACCAGCCAAGCGTATCAAAGAACGAAAAAAAGCTTTATTGAAATTAGAAAAGCAGTTTCTAGAGGAAAAATTAAATGATAAAGTTTAACAGGCCACCATATACAGGCAACGAAGATCAATATGTTCTTTCTGCTATGCGTAGTGAAAAAATATCTGGTGATGGAAAGTACACCAAACTATGCCATCAATGGTTCCAAAAAAATCTAGGTTGTGCGAAATCACTACTTACACCTAACTGTACTCAGGCTTTGGAGATGGCTGCCATCTTAATTAACATTTGTCCTGGTGACGAAGTAATCATGCCAAGTTATACTTTTGTGAGTAGTGCCAATGCCTTTGTCTTGCGAGGTGCGAAAATAGTATTCATTGATATTCGTCCAGATACCATGAATATTGATGAAAGTTTGATTGAGCAGGCTATTACATCCAAAACTAAAGCGATTGTACCTGTCCATTATGCAGGTGTCTCCTGCGAAATGGATGTCATTATGGATATCGCCAACAGGCATGGGCTATATGTAATTGAAGACGCAGCTCAGGGAATGATGTCTACATACAAAGGAAAACCTTTGGGTACTATTGGACATTTAGGGGCATATAGCTTTCATGATACTAAAAATTATACAAGTGGTGGTGAAGGTGGCTTATTAATTATTAACGATGTCAAGTTTGTTGATCGAGCAGAGATTATTAGGGAGAAGGGGACAAATCGTGGGCAGTTCTTCCGTGGAATGGTTGATAAATACTCTTGGGTTGATTTAGGAAGTAGTTACTTACCCTCAGAAATACAGGCCGCTTATTTATGGGGGCAGCTTGAAGCTGCAGAAAATATCAACACTGCCAGATTGAAGGCCTGGGAATACTATCACTTATCTTTGTCCCCCCTTGAAGAAAAGGGTGTTATAGAGTTACAAACATTACCCTTTGACTCTGCTCATAATGCACATATGTTTTACTTGAAGGTAAAATGTTTAGAGGAAAGAACAGGTTTGATTGACTTCCTGCAGGGACTTTCTGTGCAGGCTGTATTTCACTATATTCCTTTACATAGTTCAGATGCAGGGAAAGATTTCTCTCGATTTGAAGGTGAAGACACTCACACAACAAAGGATAGTGAAAGGCTTGTGAGGCTCCCCATGTGGTATCAAATAAGTAAACAAGAAATGGATATTGTAATAGAAGGGATTTTTAAGTTTTACTCTTGAATAAAGCTGATGTGAATAACTTCGAAAGAAGGACGTTATATTATTTTGTTTTAATGATTCATAACAAGCAACTGACAGTTACTCAGGATGGATTCGAAAAAATTAAAGTCTGACACTACTATAGATTTATATCATTAATAGTTACCGCTAACAGCTAATCGAAGTGACTTAATAGTCAGGTGCTTTCATCCTAAAGCTTAAGTTTTAAAGTATAATTCGTAGTTTTATCTACAGGAAAGGTTATTTAATGAATAAGTTGGTTATTGCTCTTTCGGGAGAGATATGTTCTAAAGACTCATCAAGCTTAGAAGGTTTTTGGAAAGGCTTTATAAATATTCAGCGTTCAATCTCTAATATAGATGAGTTGAAAATTGTTGCCCACAATATGGATCAACAATTCGATAATTTAGTAACAAATGTTTATGGCATTGACTTGTTGAGTTCACAATCACTAGAAAATAAGAAACCTACAAAAAACACGTTTAACATAGACTTTGCAAACGTATCTTCTAAAAGAAAGTCATTAATGTTGATTGAAAATCTCAATGTTGATAGCAATACATGGGTATTATCCACGAGATGGGTGGCTGATAAGCAAAACATCGAACCGATTACCTTTGATAACTCATTACCAAAAAGTTACTTATACTTAGCCTACCATGCTAATGTTGACGAATGTTATTCGACTTCTTGGTGCTATGGTTCATATGAGCAACTCAAATATCTCTCAGAATATGAGGTATATTTGAGGGATATAATAACAGGCGAGACTCCTTTTATAGAAAAATATTCTCATGCACCCTGGCCTCTGGCTATTAAAAAGAATACTGATAAATGGAGTTCATTAAAAAGAATGTTCTTCATAAGTATAGATGAAAAAATAAACTTCCAATTATTTAGTAAGTTTATTCCAATTCTAAGTAGAAGGATTGATGGTCTAGAATACCGCTTAAAAAAGGCACTTGAAAAACCTATTGTTACTGGTGAAAATAGCCTTTTACATAGCTCTGACTCAAATGTGTTATTATCCGATTTTGGTGAGGTGATTAAAGAAGGGAGCTTCTTTAAGTCATTCGCTCTTGAATCAGGGCTTCGTGATAAAATAAGATTCTTGGCTGATAACGATTTTGAAAGGGTTAGTGAAGGTCAGGTTATTAACCCTATTGGCTTTGCATGTGTAATATATACACATTCTCGTTTTAGTTCTTGTTGGGAAAAGATATTACAGCAAGCCACAAAGTATTTACCTGTTAATTGTTTTAATGTCTATTTGATATCTGAGTGCTCAGTCAAAACAGATGAAGCTTTTGCTAAGCTGAAGAAAAAAGACGTTAAATTAAATACCTTCAATGAAGGTAAGAGTCTATCGCAAGAGTTAAATAATATATTCATTAAAATAAACAATGAAGTTGAATATATCTATTTTATACCTGATAATACCCCTTTGATTTCAGGTGTGGATGCTATTTATCTTAATAGTTTACTACACTTTTTAGGTAGTACAAAAGAAACATACGTACAGTTAACAGGTAGGAACTTTATAAATGGGTGGGGCGAAAAAGAACCTTTCCCATTTATAGTGAAGCAAGCTCATAATTGTCCATTATTTACTCAGCCTGCGATTATTAAAATTAAGGATTTTGTCTGTAATAATTGGCATACTTCGGATACAGAAGGAATATTAACTGTTCCTAATATCAGCTTTTCTGTTGTATTTGATGCATTAAATTCAGATAAATATAATGGTGGCAATCACTTTTTCCCGCATGCCCATGTTAATATCTCTTTAGATGAGGACGTTATGACTGAATGGGAAAAGGACATTGAGTTTGAAACTAGCAAGTATGAAAAAATCGAAATTCAGGTTGGATAACGCTAATGAGTAATTCTAATTTAGTTCCTAGTCCAGTAAAACACATAGAAAAAGTAATTAACTTGCTCAAAAATAACGAAGCATTCTCGTTTGTTCGCTTTAGTGACGGAGAAACAGAGATACTTAGAAATAGGTATCTAGAGATAAGTAATGGCATAACGATATTCAGAGGTAAGCAGTTCGTTAATAGCTATCCGCAATTTGATTCAAAGAAATTTGACCCTAGGATACATCAGCATATTCGAAAGGACTTACTTGAATCAGCAATGCTAAAAGATATGGCCTTCTATAAAGGTATCCCGTCTCTACATAACAATGCTCTGAAGGATCGTGAGTATATGCTGCGTTTAAATGGTGGCTTCGATTATAATATCACGTTTTCAGACTTGTTTTTAAACTCTAACTATAAAAGGTATAGAGATGAAGTCGTACCATTATTTTCAAGTTTTAAAAACATCTATGTTATTGCTAACTATAGAGCTAAACCGTGCGGTATTTTAAACAATGCGCAGCATATCACTGTACCAGATAACTTCTTTGCGACATACCAAGAGAGCCTTACAGATATTGTTAAATCCTTAGAATGTGTTGAAAAGGGATCATTAATACTATCTTCAGCATCATCACTTACTAAAGTGGTTGGGTATAAGTTATTTTTGCAAAGAAAGGATGTCACATTTTTAGATGTTGGCACTTCTATCAATGACTTATTGTCGTTAAAGCATAATATAAGAGATTATCATGCGGAGCATGATTCGTTCATTAAAAAAATATTTTTTAGGCGTAAGAAAGGGTATAAGATTCAATGGTAAATCACAGTGATGTAAAAATAGCGGTTGTATTGAATGCATATAAAAGAACGGAGTTTTTAGAATTACAACTAGATGCAATTGAAAGCCAATCCATTAAGCCCTCTGACATTTATGTATGGCAAAACTTAGGGCAGAGTATTCCTGAAAACCTTAAATCTAGGTTCATACTAGCCGAATGCTCGGAAAATATAGGGGTTTGGGCTCGCTTTGCATTTGCTCTTAACATTGATGCTGATTATATATGCCTGTTTGATGATGACACGATTCCAGGTAGTAAATGGCTTGAGAATTGTGTAGATACAATAGAGTCACACGATGGCCTTCTTGGTACAAGAGGGTTGCAATATCTTAGTAATAAAAGGTACAACCCTTACAACGAATTTGGTTGGGCATTTCCAAATGAAGAAACAGTTCAAGTAGATATAGTTGGTCATGCATGGTTTTTTAGAAGAGAGCACCTAGCTATGTTTTGGAGTGAGTTACCACCTAAAGATTTTAGCAAGGTAGCAGGAGAAGACATACACTTTTCTTACATGCTTCAAAAATTTGGTTTAAATACCTTTGTTCCTCCTCACCCACCTAACAATCAGGAACTTTGGGGCAGCTTACCACATCATGGGAAAAAATTAGGTACTAATAATGCTGCAATATCTCAAGGCTCAGAATCTACTAGCAAGTTTGACATTGCATATCAATACTATATATCGAAAGGCTTTAAGTTGACGTTAAAGTTTGGTGATAGGCTCAGTACTGGTGTAGTTGTTGGCTCTGGTGTTAGAGAGAATAAGCTTTTCAGAAAAATAGTTGAAAAAAACCCCCGAATTAAGAAGTATTCAAAGGCATTTCTAAAAAAGCTAGAGAAGATAGGTTTACATATTTAAAACGTAATAAAATTTAGCCAAGGCCAATGTGAATAGTTTTGTTAGGGATACTATTTTCTGTATAAAGGCTTGAAACTACGTACTTTACGGCTTTCTGTGAGTTATGTAGACATTTAAGATACAAAAATAAAGGTAGTAAGGTTCGAATGATTATATCAAAGGTTATTGGTGGTTTAGGAAATCAAATGTTTCAGTATGCAATTGCAAGGTCAATAGCAGTAAAAAATAATGACTCATTTAGGCTAGATATATCAGATTTTGACAATTATTCATTACATAATGGTTATAGATTAAATTTATTTAATATTAATGCTGAAGTCGCAATGCAAGATGATATTACTTCTTTAAAAGGTAAAGTGAGTCTAGTGTATAAGGTGCTAAAAAAGCTTAAACTCTATAAAGTTAATACTTATTACAAGGAAAAGGAAATCACGATACTCGATCAAAATGTATTTAAATACAATGATATATATTTAGACGGATATTGGCAGAATGAGTTGTATTTTAACGATGTAAGGGATCTTCTACTCAAGGAGTTCACCTTAAAAGCTGGAATCACAAGTACGTTAATTCCAACACTTGACAAAATTGAGAGCTCTGAAAGTGTAAGTATACATGTGAGAAGAGGCGACTATCTAAATCACCCGGATGTAGGCGTTTTAGATATTGATTATTATAAAAGAGCTATAAAGTTAATCTTAGACAGAACCCAATCACCTGCCTTTTTTGTGTTTTCAAATGATATTGAGTGGTGCAAGGAGAATTTTGACTTCATTGACAATTGTCAATTTGTACAACAAGTAGGTACAGAGCTCGATGACATGACCTTAATGAGTAAATGTACCCATAACATTATTGCTAATAGTTCATTTAGTTGGTGGGGGGCTTGGTTAAATAACAAAAAAGATAGAATTATCATCGCACCCAAAAAATGGATGGCAATCAACCCTAATAATTACAATTGGACCCCAGATAATTGGCTCAAACTTTAAAATATACTAATCTTGATAGCTTCATGATATATAGATAGTTTATAATTACCTGAGCCATGCTTCACTTGAAAGAAGCAAATATCATCCAGTTTAAGCTGGGTGAAAGCATTTTTTTTTTAACTTGTCCTCACCACCTAACAGTACACCTGAATTTAAAACAAATGACAATATCAAGAATAATTATTATCATGTTTTTATGTTTTATCCCTGTCGATATGGTTAATGGGGTATTAATAAGAAATGGTATAATTGGCATATCGCTCCCTTATAAGTTGTTAGCCTTAGGTTTAATCATCTATTACTTAATTAAGCATAATAGGGTGTTGCAGGTGTTATATGTACCCTTGATAATAATAATTTATATGCTTTTTACTTCTGTAAATAGCCCTTCAGGACAAATCTTTCCTTTACATATGGTTAAATATCTATCAGGAGTTATTTTCTACCTTTATTTCGCTCATCTTGTTAAAAAAAACAGAGAAGATGATTTATTTGTTATCGCCAAATATTCATTTATCTTCTTATCGCTTAACTCATTGATAGGTGCTTTCGGTTTTGGTTATCCAATGTATACAGTAAACGAAGAAGTATCTATTGGAAGTAGAGGGCTAATATATGCAGGGAACGAGCTAGGCCCTGCCTTGGTTGCTAGTGGCTCTTTACTCATGATGAAGTATCTAAGTGATAACAAGTACCGCCCCTTTTTTATCGTTGCCATTTCAATGCTGTTCTCAGCTTCAGTTTTAACATCTAAGGTCTCTATTCTAGGTACGTTATTATTGTTATTTATGTTTTTATTTATTAAGTCATACAAGAGTATGAAAAACCTTAAAATATCTAAAAGAGACTTTAACTTTGCTGTATTAATGTATTGCTTTTTGCCAGTGACTACGGGCGTTAGTCTTTATTACGCTTTATATGAATCTAATTTATTTGAAAGGTTAAATCACTATTATTACAAAACAGACTTTTTAACGTTTATATTAAGTGGTCGTAATCATAGAGTAGAAGATGGATTAGCTACCATGAGTGATAGTTACGCATTCATAGAATACATCATTGGGTCCTTTAGGTTTGAAAATACAACTGAAATCGATTTTTTTGACTTTCTGTTCCAGTACGGAATTGTAGGAGTGTTGTTAACCTATGGTTTAGTTTGTGGATTTCTTATATTCACATTTTTCGTAAGTGATAATAAGTATACAACGTATCTAACATTATCTATTTTACTAATATTTGCTATGAGCTTAACAGCAGGCCATATTTTCAATTCTGGAACTTCAAGTTTTCTTTTTGCAATATTGTTTGCACTTAAAAGCTCACAGCAAAGAACAAGAAGCAGAACCTAAAAAGAAGGGAGAGAATAGGTATTAAATACCTTTTTTCAATTTTATCATATTAGGCGGTATTAAAAAGTACTGCAAATGGAATCTAAATTTATAAGGTATCACATGTCAAAAAAAATACTAACTGTTTTTGGTACACGTCCAGAAGCAATAAAAATGGCCCCTCTTGTTCATGCTCTAGCTGAGGATGATCGCTTCGAGTCTAAATGCTGTGTTACTGCCCAACATAGAGAAATGCTTGACCAGGTATTAGATCTGTTTGAGATAGCACCAGATTATGATCTTAATCTAATGAAAGCAGGGCAAACGCTTAATGAAGTTACCGCTAGAATCCTATTAGAATTAAAATCAGTTTTACAAGAATTTAAGCCAGATGTGGTTTTGGTACATGGTGATACAGCGACAACATTAGCTGCAAGTTTAGCAGCATATTATGAACAAATTGAGGTTGGTCATGTTGAGGCAGGTTTACGTACAGGTAACATCTATTCACCTTGGCCTGAAGAAGGTAACCGCAAGTTGACTGGCGCTTTAACTAAGTATCACTTTGCCCCAACAGAAACCTCAAAACAAAACTTATTAATAGAGAACTACGCTGATAATAATATTCATATTACCGGAAACACCGTTATTGATGCACTGCTAATGGTAAAAAATAAAATCGATTTGGATAGTTCGCTTAATGACAAATTATCAGAGAATTTTCCAATGCTTGATGAAAATAAAAGGCTCATACTAGTAACTGGTCATAGAAGAGAGAGTTTTGGTGGAGGTTTTGAACGAATTTGTGAGGCTTTAGCTCAAACGGCAAAGAGATACCCTGATGCCCAAGTTATCTATCCTATGCATTTGAACCCCAACGTTAGAGAGCCAGTAAACCGAATTCTGAAAGGTATTAATAATATTCATCTTATCGAGCCCCAGCAGTATTTACCATTTATATATTTAATGAACCGATCTCATATAATTTTGACAGATTCTGGTGGTATTCAAGAAGAAGCCCCAAGTTTAGGTAAACCTGTTTTGGTTATGCGTGATACAACCGAGAGACCTGAAGCGGTTAGTGCAGGAACTGTCAAGTTAGTAGGTACAGATGTAAATGTCTTGACAGCAGCCATTAACCAGTTAATGGACAATGAAGATGCCTACAAAGAGATGAGCTTTTCTCATAACCCATATGGTGACGGAGAAGCTTGTGGCAAAATACTTAATATATTAGCAGACCATTAATCAATCATAGATTCATGCGCAGAGTTTTTATATTCTTTGTGTTCATTATTAATAACAAATTTAGAATAGAGTTTGAATAAAAATGTCATTCGAAACAATATCAGTCATAGGTCTTGGATATATTGGATTACCAACTGCTGCAATGTTTGCCGCATATGGGAAAAAGGTAATAGGTGTTGATGTAAGCTCAAATACAATAGACACAATTAACCGAGGAGAAATTCACATTGTTGAACCAGAGCTTGATTCTATTGTTTACAAAGCTGTTGTTGAAGGGAAGTTGAAGGCTGTATTAAAGCCCGAGCCCGCAGATGCTTTTTTAATTGCAGTACCTACTCCTTTTTTGCCTATTGAAAATAAAAGTAATGTTCCGGAACCTGATTTAAAGTTTATCCAAGCAGCTGCAAAAGCAATTGCCCCTGTACTTAAACGAGGAGATTTAGTGATCCTAGAGTCAACATCACCTGTTGGTGCAACAGAACAAATGGCAGATTGGTTATCAGAATATAGGAAGGATTTAACTTTCCCTAAAACCCATAATGAGGACTCAGATATTCGAGTTGCTCACTGTCCAGAAAGAGTTTTGCCTGGACACGTAGTGCGAGAGTTAGTTGAAAATGATAGAGTTATTGGCGGTTTAACAATTAAGTGTTCAAACCAAGCTGCGGAGTTATATAAGACTTTTGTTAAAGGGGACTGTGTCAAAACAAATGTGCGTACTGCCGAAATGGCTAAATTAACAGAGAATAGTTGCAGAGATGTACAAATTGCTTTTGCAAATGAATTATCTGTTATTTGTGATAAACTTGATATTGATGTTTGGGAGCTTATTTCTTTAGCGAACCGCCACCCTAGAATTAATATTTTAAAACCAGGACCTGGTGTTGGTGGACACTGTATTGCAGTCGACCCTTGGTTTATAGTATCTAAAACCCCCGAAGAAGCTAAAATAATACACACAGCAAGAAAAATAAACGATTCTAAGCCTATGTGGGTTGTTAATAAGGTTAAGATGGCTGTTGCTGAATTTTTGCAAAGCAACTCAAGTAAAACTTCAAAAGAGGTCACCATAGCATGCTATGGGTTAGCCTTTAAACCTAATATTGATGATTTGAGAGAAAGCCCTGCATTAGATATTACTAAACAAATAGTGGAATTCCATTCTGGCAAAGTAGTTGCTGTAGAGCCAAATATTGTTGCGTTACCCGAAACCTCTCAACATTTAGAATTGACTAACTATAAAACGGCTATTGAAATTGCAGATATTCATGTTATTTTAGTCGATCATAAAGAGTTCCTCGGCAAAGAATTACCAGGGGGAATTATTGTTGATACCAAAGGAGTTTTGAATAAATGTTGATGGGTCACCTGTTATAAAATTATTATGTTATAAAGCCCTGGAGGTGGGGGTAAATAAGCTCTCCTCCGGTTTTACTTATTTACTGTGTCGAATAGTTCCTACTTCATCGAGTAGAATTTTTTAAAGGAAAACATGTGAAAACAATTTATGTTATAGGAACTGACTCTTGTGGTGGTAAAGGAGGGATAAGTATATCTACTCGAAACTTGATTAAGGGCTTCTTGGATTATCAAGTTGTGGTTAAAGAAGTTGTTTCACATTCATCATCGAGTAGAGTTAAGTCTTTTGTAAGTGCTTTTGTATTTTTATCTCAAGTGCGTTGCGAGGGTAACTTATTTTGGTTTCAGCTTGGGCCTTGGCTAAGCTTAACCCGTAAACTAATACTTATTTTATTAGTTAAAGCGAGGGGGGGGGATATTTTAGTACAAGTCCACTCTCAATCTTTTGAAAAATATACAAAGAGTCAATTCTTAAAACCAATATATAAGCTTATCTTTTCATTCTCTGATTATATTGCCTTTCTCGGCTGTTGGTGGAGTCAATTTGCAGACAAAAACTATAATATTCCAATGAATAAGAAGTTAATAATTCCGAACTTTATTAACAAGGTTACTACCACTGACGATATGGTATCAGAAAAAGAACTGAGTACCGTTAATTTATTATCTATGAGTAGATTAGTAGAAGGTAAAGGTTTTGAAAGTGTTATTGAGTTGTTGCCGCATTTGACTTCCAATTTTCATTTACATATCGCAGGCGATGGCCCTTTAAAAGGTGCTTTAAAAAAGCTTGTAAATGATTACTCATTAGAAGAGCGAGTTACATTTCATGGATGGGTTAATGATAATGATAAATTTGAATTGCTCAAAAAATCTCACCTTTTTATTTTGCCTTCTAGCAATGACTCTTTTGGGATGGTTTTTATTGAGGCTATGCAATGCTCGTTGCCTGTTGTCGCTCTAAGGTTTAAGGGGGTTTGTGATGTCGTTCCCCATTTGAAAGGAGGATATTTATGTGAAAACTCTTCCCCTTTAGAGTTAAAGAAGGGGATTCATACACTGTTAGGTGATTATCAGGAGCATTCTCTTAACTGCAAAGCTTATGTGGAGAACAATTACACAGCAGAAGTTGTTATTCCTCAGCTAATAAAATCGTTAAAGTTAGGTGATTGAGAGCAGACTGCCTTGTAAGAGTATCCAGTTATACTTATCGTTTTTAGCAATATAATTATTGAGCGTTTGTAAGACCGCTAGAAAGAGTTTTTAGTAAAGGTTATAGTATTATGAATAAAAGTGTCCCCAAAATTAAATTATGCGACTTTAATGTTGATTGTTTTACAAATATTTCAGCTGCCTCTGAATATATAATGGAAAACTGCTTGAATAAACCTACGATAGCGATTGCGATTAACCCCGAAAAGGTACTTCAATGCATTGATGATATAGAAGTCGCTAAAATAATCCACTCCGCAGATATCCGATATTTAGATGGAATTGGAGCTGTTAAAGTTGCTGAAAGAAAGCTAAGAAAAAAGCTATCTAGAATACCAGGCTGTGACCTTTGGGCTGAGTTGATGAGAATTTCAGCTGACAATGATACCCGCGTTTTTTTACTTGGAGCTTCTAGTATAGTGATAAATGCTACTAAAAAAGGACTTAGAGAGTCAGGTGTTAATGTTGTAGGAGCAATAGATGGCTATTTTGATGATACCGAAGACGTTATCGAAAGGATCATATCCTCTAAACCCAACATACTTGCTGTTGCTATGGGGTCACCTAAACAAGAGAAGTTCATGTTTCAGTGTAAAGAAAAAGGTTTAAATTGTTTTATGATGGGAGTAGGAGGCTCATTTGATGTTTATTCAGGTAAAGTTAAACGAGCTCCTGTTATTTGGTGTAAATTAAACCTAGAGTGGCTTTATCGGTTATTAATGCAACCATCTAGGATCTTCAGGCAATTAAGGCTATTTCGTTTCTTACGCCTGGCTCTCTTCAATCGTATTTAAAGTAAAGTCTTTTCAAGTGATAGCCGGCGTCCGATTAAATAGGGTAGTAGAATTAAAAACGGAGCCTAGTGTTCTAATTTATAATCTACTTCTTTGAAGTGGACTTACTGAACAGTCAATATAATTATAGCTAAAAGGGAGTAATACAGTTAAAAGTTTCTTTGATATGTTCCAAATACATCGCAGTAACTATAATAATTTAACAATTAAACTTGAAGAGGTTGAGGCCTTAATTGTGGTAAAGCATTTATGCTGTAAGTAATAATACTGCTAGGGCTTTACCACATACTCTTATGTGTGCTCACTTATTAAAAACAAAGCATATTGAGGTATTATAACCCTAGTTCTTGGTTTTTTAGCAATTAACCCCATTTGTTACCCAACATCCAATTGTCTTATACGATGCTAATAGCAAAAGAATAAACAATAGCACTTGAACCAAGAGAGCAATCAACGGCATCATGTTTCATTCAGCTCAAAGTAGTATTTAAACAAAAAGGGATTGCAGTCAATAGTATTGGTGTTATCAGATTGGAGAAAGTAATAGTTGCCATTGTGATTTTTGAGGCAGTAGCTTGATGGAAGGACTCTTCGGAATATTAGAAACAGAAAAGATACCAACAACAGTTTGTCATCCTCTTACTGAAATAGAAGTAACTGTTGTTAAATATATTATTGAATATTACAGTTTGGTTCGCAGTTATAACAGTGAACCAGCATAAAATGACTTGAAAAAATGCTGTTTGGGAAAAATCAATAGCCAAAGCTATATGGAAAATACAGCAGAATATGCACTATCTAGCTCTGATAAAGGAGCCTTAATATGGCTATTAGGATTAAAATGACACAACAATTAACAAAAGCAGTAATCCCCGTAGCTGGTCTTGGCACACGAATGCTCCCAGCTACAAAAGCTATACCCAAAGAAATGCTTCCTATTGTTGATAAGCCTATGATTCAATATATTGTTAATGAATGCGTTGAGGCAGGCATTAAAGAAATAGTATTAGTTACCCACTCTTCTAAAAATGCAATTGAAAACCATTTTGATAAATCTTTTGAATTAGAAACAACTCTTGAAAATAGGGTTAAACGTCAGTTACTTGATGAAATTCAAGCAATTTGCCCCAAAGACGTAACCATTATTCAAGTACGTCAAGGAGAAGCAAAAGGTCTAGGTCATGCGGTTTTAAAGGCTCGACCTATTATTGGAGAGTCTCCTTTTGTTGTGGTTTTACCTGATGTGATTTTAGATGATGCTTCAGCTGATTTAAAAACTGAAAACTTAGCGGCAATGCTTACTCGTTATAATGAAGTAGGACATAGCCAAATTATGGTTGAACCTGTTCCTCTGGAGATGGTTAGTAATTATGGTGTTGCTGATTGTGATGGCTATCAATTAGTTGCTGGTGAGTCTAAAGCGATGACTGCGGTTGTTGAAAAGCCGCCTGTAAATGAAGCTCCTTCTAATCTTGCTGTAGTTGGTCGCTATGTCCTATCTGAGAAAATTTGGGATATGTTAGAGTTTACACCACCTGGAGCTGGTGATGAAATTCAATTGACAGATGCTATTGCTAGTTTAATGAAAATTGAAACGGTTGAGGCTTTTCATATGACGGGAAAATCTCATGATTGTGGTTCCAAGCTCGGTTATATGAAAGCCAATGTAGAGTACGGTTTACGTCATCCTGACTTGGCTGATGATTTTAAAGCTTATTTGCAAAAGATAGTTAAAAGCTTAAAACCTTAGATATTATCACCACCGAGGACATAGAGGAGTTTCGCGCTATACCGAGAGGTGACTATAGCTTAAATAACAAGCTAAAGTTATGGATTTCCGACAAGTAGCCTCGGGAATGACGGGAATCGAACTTGAGGCTTTAAGTGGTCATTCCCGCATTTTTTGATGGGAGTCTAGTGGGCAAGTGCCGTGCACGAATAAAAAACCTTAGATATTAGAAAACCATCACCACACAGGGCTTTGGGAACTTAGACCTACAGCCAGAAGTGACAAGTGCTTAAATAATAAAAACACAATAAAATGGAAAAGGGCTCCTGGTGTATGCTCTAGGGGGATGACTCAATTAACACAACTAATCTATGAATATTAAAAAATTAACTTCAATAGCTGGATGTGCTAAAAATCGTTCAATTATCTCATTATTCTCTAAGTGCGCTAATCAAGTAGATCGTGCTAGTGATTGCGCTTTATCGACATCTCATATATTTCTTGACTACTCTAAGCAAAATATTAATGACTCTGAACTGGCACTGTTAGTTGATATAGCGAAAGGGTCAGGTTTATCAACCAGTATTTCTGAGCAATTTAGTGGCGTAAAAATAAATAATACTGAAGGCCGTTCAGTATTACATACCGTACTAAGAGCCCCTAAAAATATCCAGCAACAGGTATTAGGTGAGGTTTTAGCTAGTGAGGTCGAAGCTGCTGAGCAAGAGATGTTCAGTATAGTTAATGATGTACATGAAGGAGTGTTAACAGGACAGACAGGTCATCGATTTACTGATGTTTTAGCTATCGGTATTGGTGGTTCTTATTATGGTGTAAAAGTTTGCTTATCTGCATTAGAGCATTATCGAGATTTAAGTTTAGCCATTCATGTTATTGCCAATGTTGATGGCGGGGCATTAGAAGAAAAGCTTAAAAAGCTAAATCCAGAAACAACGCTGGTTGTTGTCATCTCTAAAACCTTCACTACACAAGAAACCATGCTAAATGCCAAAGCTGTTAAGCAGTGGATGTTATCTAGTGGCTCTATAGAAAATTCAAATGATAACAGTACACGTGCAATTATTGATAAACAGTGGTTTGCTGTGAGTAGTAATATTGAAGCTGCAAAAAAATTTGGCATTAACGAACAATACATTCTTTCCATGTGGGACTGGGTTGGCGGCCGATTTTCACTTTGGTCTACAGTAGGGTTTCCACTTGCACTTGCTATAGGGAACGACAACTTTAGCAAGTTAAAGCAGGGTGCTTATGAAATGGATTTGCACTTTAAATCCGCAGACTTTAAAACTAATATGCCAGTGATTATGGCATTGCTTGGTATTTGGAATCGTAATGCGCTTGAATATCCTACTCTCGCTATATTACCTTACGCTCATTCGTTAAGAGCGCTGCCTGGTTATTTACAACAAACAGACATGGAAAGTAACGGTAAGTCAGTATCCAAATCTGGAAAGAAACTCTCTTGGTTAACTGCCCCTGTTGTTTTTGGTCAAGAGGGCACTAATGGCCAACATGCATTTATGCAATTAATGCATCAAAGTGATGATATTATCCCAACAGATTTTATTGTTGCCCTAAAGGGACGCAGTAAATTTACCGAGAATCATAAAGTACTCGTTGCTAATTGTTTTGCCCAAAGTGAAGCGTTAATGCAAGGAAAAAGCTTAGCGCAAGTGAAAATGGAATTAGAAGCCAACGGTTTATCAAGCGACGAAATTGCACGCCTTGCTCCTCACAAAACAATGAAAGGTAATACGCCGAGCAATACTATAATCCTTGAACAATTAACACCTGAGTCAATGGGAGCCTTGTTAGCGTTATATGAACATAAAATATTTGTACAGGGTGTCTTGTGGCAAGTTAATTCTTTTGATCAGTGGGGAGTGGAATTGGGTAAGCAGTTGGGGGATAAGGTTTTGTCAGTAATGGATGGTGGTAGAGATGATAGTTTATCAGCCTCTACGCAGAGCTTGATAGAACGTTTTACGATGCACTCAAAATAATAAATAGTTTAAAATACAAGTTATTCTGACTCTTTCCAATGAGAGTTCTGAGGCTCGACGCTTAAAACAAGTAGATAAGTAAATCAATAACCGTAAATAACTATCCATGAATACCCGACAGGAAAATTCGGGTACGGTGACTCAAAGGCATAATTGATAACCTGGATTGTTTTACGATTTCAGGGCTGAAATGCTTTTATTTTGCCAATATCTTGCTTTACCACAAACTCATTAAAACACTCGGCTAATTTTTCTGTTTCTTCTAATACTTTCAGCCAATATTTAATGCGGATTTCAGGGGCCAGTTCTGTAAAATCGGTTCTATCGGGTATTTTATTAAAAGGAAGTGATTGTATAAATTTCTGTGATGGTGCTAGCAAAATAGTATCTTCATAACTACTCGCTAATACTTTTCTCTTTGAGCTTTTATCAAACCAGCCAGCTTTTGGTGATGAACAAAAATGTGGATAAAGTGTTAAACCCTTAGACTTATTTTGGTTGTTATTACACGGGTTGATATTACACGGTGCAGTATCATCTTGTTCGCCTTTATTCAGTGAAAAATCAAAATGATAGTCAATAATGCCACCGTCTCTATAGGTTCCTTTTTCAGATCCTGAAATATGTTTGATACCCGACATCACCATAGGTATTGAGCCTGATGCAAGCAAAGCGCTTTTAATGTTGTCACCGGTTAACTTTTGGTACGTATTGTTAAAGTTATACGGATCATTAATGCTTAACTTGCTGGACGGGTGCTGAAATATGTAGCGTTGATATTGTTTACTCAGTAACCTTCTATCAAATTTATTGAGCAGCATACTACTGATGAGGCCGGCACCTTGCATGATTTTATTATCTGATGCCGTTAAGCCGTTGCATTTTGCCACGAGGAAGTGCGCTTTGAATATTTCATTGTTGATTACTTCATCAGCGCCATTTTCAGCAAACAGCTGATCTACTATATTTACAGCTTGGGCTGATATTTCTGGTGGTGTTGGTTTTTTAGAATACACGGTATTTGCATAAGTATAGGCTAAACGTTCAATCGCTAGTACAGGATCATTCTGTGTTAATGCTGCGGCTCGGTATGCACCAGCACTTGAGCCTATTAAATTAAGTTCAGTACTTCTATCCTTAAAGAATTCTCCAAAAAGGTACTTGTCTAAACCAAACAGCATAAACCACTTAGGACCACCGCTAGCACCTAAAAAGTTAGTAAATAACTCTTGTTTGAAACCTTTTTCTTGAATGGTTTTTAAAGCGTTTATTCCAGCGTGTATCTCTAACATTGCAGTGAAAATCTCATATTTCGTTATTAATGAGCCTAGGTACTTGACTCAGACTGTCATCTTTTACGTATTTTATCGGTGAATCGCCGTTTAATTCAACCATATTTTTTGAAGAATACTCTCAAGGTTATTGCTAGTTGATAATTGGGTAAAGTATTCGTGTTGATATCGAGATTAATATACCTTCTGCCTAGAATAGATATCGTAAAGCCAGCAAAGCACAGTGATGAGAAGCGTAGCGTGTAATATCGCGCGGTCAAAAAAACGACCAGTAGCTAGGTTTTATACGCAGTAAAACTTGACTAGGCACTCTGATCCGCAAAGGTGATTTTTGGCACCGAGCTGTGAGGGAATATTTTTACAGGTTATTGAAAATATGGAACATATATGAGTCAAAATACTACTCGATTGATGACGGAATATCCAGTATATTTGAATAAATTGAGATTTTTTATAATCGTTTAGATAGGCATTTAGCCTTGGCCAAAATTAGTTGACCACTACAGTCCTCGTTAATTTTGATCGTATATGTTTTATCAAAAATATAATAAGTCAGGTAGCAACACAAATAATAGTTGGTTTTTCATGCCTTATCGCTTATTTTAGCCAACAGTTTTTTCGTTAAACGCGGGAAAGTGCAATATAACAAATAAACTATTTTTAACCATTGTTTAGCAGGCAAACAACGAGTTATTCGATATTTTACTAAAAATAGTTTTCATGATAACCGGAGAGAAAGGCTATGGATAAGGCTACAGTATTATTTTATGTAATTATTTTTCTATTTTTATGTACAGGAATAATTACCCTGCTTGGGCTGATTAAGAAAGTAGATATTGAAAAAAAATACTTGGGTATGTTATTTTCAACCCTAATACTTGAACTTGTGGGGGCAGTAATTTACTTGTTTTCTTCAACTGAGTTTTTTGCAGAGCCTATTCCTGATAGTGTTCTTGTACGCCAAGAACTTCCTATCGATATGCAACAGTTATCATCACCTGAATTGTTAAATATATTACAGGTGTACCCACAGCATGTAAGTAAAATAAAAGTGCTAGATGATGATTTAAATCTATTGAAAAAAGAGTTCGCCTCACAACTCCCACCTTACAGAACTATCGCTGTTGAATTAAATGAAAAAATAAAAGATTTGAATGAAGTAAATATTCAATACAGTGAGTCTAAAGTTTATAAAGATAAATACTTGCAAATGCAGCGTATATTTTTAGTCAGAATGGCTAACTTGAATTCAGCCATATCCGTATGGGGCCCTTCATTGAACTTTGATTGGAAGCCTAAGGAGAAAAAAGAAATTGCCTTAATGTTACAAGAAGCGCTAAAACGTATTAAGTTTATGGACGTAACAGACATTCCAAATGATGATCCTTCTAAATCCCGTCAGTTATTGATTGCTTATCAAGAGAGCAAGGGGTTCACAGAAACAGGATTTCTTACGAGTGAGGTGATTGCCTTTATTATTCGTGATTATTTAAAACAAAGTACAGCTCATTTGAGACAAGGTTTTTAATGAAACAATCACAATAAGCTGAACTTGTTCCTAGCACACTTAACTAATAATGACTTAGCTACTCAATGTAGCGCTAGATTAATGGAGATTTACGTGAGAATTCTACTGTTATTATCGATGTTTACCACATCAGTATTTGCATCAAAAGTAGATATAGAGACTTATTCTAATTCCTTATTATTTGCTCAAGTTAACTATGTTGATGCTACTCAAAGAGCGAGTGGTAGTTGGTGTTTTAATACGTCTGTTCGGCACAATGATCAGGGCTGGGAGCATTACTCAGATGGCTGGGAAGTTATCGATTTGAAGGGGAATCAACTAGGTTTTCGCTTATTGGGTCACCCTCACGATAATGAGCAACCATTTACACGGCAATTGTGTAGTATCAAAATTCCATCAGGAATTTCTAAAGTTGTAGTTCGGGCAAAATGTAATAAACATGGCTATGGCGGCAAACCTATTGTTGTCGATTTGAACAATGCTCAAAGCGATGATTTTTCAGTAAACAAGTATCAATAGGCTTGTTTCCCCAAGTGTATTAATTGCAAAATTTATTCGTTATCAGTCTTGTTTATTAAAATTTAGTACAGTGTAACTCCATCAATTACTTAAATGATGTAGCCACAAGTTATGCCACCATAAGTTATGCTATCGCAAGTAATTCAATAAAGCTTAAAATAATCATGCTATTAAGGTTTTAAGGTGTTAGGCTTTTATTTTACTTCACGCCCCAGTAACGGTTCTAAATATTTTTGCCTGAAATCTCTTTATACGGTAAGGCAGGCCCAGCTAAATTGATAATTAATCTGCCTAGTATAACCTCAGTTTGAGTTAATAAAAGTTGCGCAACGAGTAACCTGAAACTTTGGCAGTCAGCAATCTTTACTCATTTTAGCTGACAGCCGTAGGCTCGATGGTAACGTTATATTCAGGGGGGATTACCTTCGAATTGTCACCTTAGAATTATCACTCTAAAATTATTACCTTAGCATAATCATTACAAAAATTATCATCTGAATATAATCCTTCAGCATAAGCTTTAGACAACTCTTCGAAATAATTCCCTCACAACAGTTCTCCCAAATAACGGTATATTAATAAGCCTGAATATAATTTCAATTAATGTTCTTTATATTTATTAGTGCGCTATAACGTAAAGTTATGTAAGTATACGGTGCACCACTGGTGTTTAGTCTTTACAATAACCACTTTGTGGTGTAATTTGTTTTACATAGATATTAGTGCGCTATGCACTACACAATGTTCTTTGGGCAACCATTTAGCACGAGTTAGATAAAATAAAGGCAACATTAATGAATTCTTTTAAGAATCGTTTAAGCGAGAGTACTTTTAGCGTGAATAAGGTAGGAGCACTCTCTACTGTTATTTTCTCAATAATCGTTACGACACTTATTGGTGGGTGTGGTGAATCACGTACTACTACCAGCTTAAGTTCAGATACTAAAGACAAAAAGGCGTTGAATGTGCTTTTTATTTTAACCGATGACCAAGCACCAGATACGGTGTCTGCTTTTGGTAATAAACACATAAATACACCTAATTTAGATAGTCTAGCTAAACAGGGTATGCGTTTTTCTCATGTATTTAATCAAGGGGCATGGTCTGGTGCGGTTTGTTTACCGAGCAGACAAATGATTAATACAGGTCGCCATTTATACCGAACAGGCCTTGATGCACGAGGCGCAAATGACCCTAAGTTTGCCGCCAAACATGCTACTTTCGGCGAAACATTTAAAGCGTCGGGCTACGATACTTTTCAAACAGGTAAGTGGCATTTATCCATGGATGTTTGGCAGAGAAGCTTTAGCCATGGTAATGCCATTCATAAGAATGGCATGTCTCGCCATGAAAAGGGCGGTCACTGGGATGCCCACTTTACCGACTTTGACGCTTCAAAACCAGGAGGTGCAGCATTCACTGACTATAAAGGCGGTAAACATACGAGTGACGTTGTCGCAGATGCTGCGATTGATTTTCTTAGCAAGCGAGAAGCGACTGATAAACCTTTTATGATGTATGTAGGTTTTCTTGCGCCACATGATCCATTGCATGCACCGGATGAGTATTTAGCACGTTACCCAGCACAAAAAATTCCAACACCAAAAAATTTCTTGAAATATCACCCGTTTGACCAAGGTGATTATTATCTTCGTGATGAAGTTTTAACGGGCTTCCCTCGGTCAGAAAAAAACATTAAAGCTAAAATAAGTAAATATTACGCCATGATTGAACACACCGATGCGCAAATAGGTCGAATTCTAGCGCAATTAGAGGCAAGTGGTCAGGCAGATAATACCCTTATTGTTTACACCTCCGACCATGGTTTAGCGATGGGGCGTCATGGCCTTATGGGCAAGCAAAACCAATATGATCACAGTATTAGAGCGCCATTTATTGTAAAAGGGCCTAATATTCCGGCAAATAAAACCGCAACGGGCATGTTTTATTTGAATAGTATTTTCCCTACGGCTGTAGAACTTGCTGGTTTAACAATTCCCGCAAGTGTTGATGCACCAAGTATCGTGCCGCTTATCAAGGGTGAGAAAGATGTTGTTTATGACAATATTTATGGTGCTTATCGTCACTTTCAACGCATGGTTAGGAGCCAAGATTTTAAACTGATTTATTATCCTATGATTCAACGAACACAATTGTTTGATATGAAGGCTGATCCATTAGAAATGCATGACTTAAGCGGACAAGAAAAATACCAAGGGCAAATAGCAACCATGATGGTGCAATTAGATAAGTGGCAGGCGACGGTAGAAGACCCACTTGATTTAGCTAATCCTGAAGCAAGTTACGATGCTTTTTTAACCTTAACGTGGGACTAACCCTGTTTTAGCTTGGAATATAAATTATGAATTTAACAAAAAAAATACAACGTAGCGTTCAAAATAGTTTCACGTTTTCTTCTGTGATTGTCGTGATGTTAAGTGGGGTTATGTCAACAGAGTCTATGTCCGAAGAAATGATGTCTGAAGAAGTTAGGTCGGCAGACATTATATCTGTAGATATTATGTCTGCCGAAGTGTTGGCAAAACAGCCTAATATTGTCTTCATTATGTCTGATGATCATGCCGCTAATGCGGTGTCTAGTTACAATGGGCGTTTATCAACCGTATTTAAAACCCCCAATATTGACAGATTAGCCATTGAAGGTATTCGTTTTAATGGCATGTATGCCAATAACTCTATTTGCACACCGAGTCGTGCCGCCATTTTAACCGGGCAATATAGTCATACTAATGGTGTTAAAACCTTAGATGATCCACTAGACCGTAAAAAAGATAACATAGCTAAACAATTACAAGCGGCAGGTTATCAAACGGCTATTGTGGGTAAGTGGCATTTAAAAACTCAGCCTTCAGGTTTTGATTATTATAATGTTCTTCCAAATCAAGGTGATTATTTTCAACCAAAATTAAAAGAAATTGGTAAAAAATGGAAAAACGGTAATCAAGGTGGGGAGGTTTACCCAGGCTATGTGACGGATGTGATCACTGATGAAAGTATTAACTGGTTAAATAAACGTGATGAAAACAAGCCGTTTATGTTGATGATACATCACAAAGCGCCACATGGTTTGTGGGAACCCGCTAAACGCCATGAAGAATTTTTAGTTGATGTTCATATTCCAGAGCCGAAAAGTTTATATAATCGTGAAAAACATGGCCCAACGGATGCCGTTATTATTGATGGTAAAGCAGGGCAGCAGTTTGGCTCATCCGTGTCACGTCGTATGGAAGGTCGTGGTTTAGTCACTCGTATGATGGATGAAAACTGGCCAACGGGAAAACTGAAAGTAGACAGTTATGATTGGAATACTGTGGTATCAGGGGCTTATCAAAAATACCTAAAAGAATATTTACGTACGGTTAAAGCGGTTGATGAAAATGTTGGTCGTGTGCTCGATTATCTTGATGCCAATGGTTTAACTGAAGATACCATTGTTATTTACACATCAGATCAAGGCATGATGTTAGGTGAACACGATTATTATGATAAGCGCTGGATATACGAAGAATCGATTCAAATGCCATTTTTAGTACGTTATCCCAAAGCACATTCATTAGGTAATAAAATCTCAGGAAAACCTGTGGCAGGTAAAAGCACCGACGAACTCTTCATGAACATTGATATAGCGCCAAGTTTACTTGATCTAGCTAGTTTAGAAATCCCTGAATCCATGCAAGGTCAAAGCTTTAAATCCGCGCTATATGCCCCTGAAAATACTAAAGGCAGGGATGCCATTTATTACCGCTATTGGTTACATATGAGCCATCATTATGTGCCTGCTCATTATGGTATTCGTACCAAAACACACAAGTTATCATTTTTTTACGGGTTACCACTTGATTCTAAAGGCGCTATGCCTGCGGCAACTCCACCTTATTGGGAAATGTATGATTTAGCCAATGACCCACTTGAGATGAACAACTTATATCTTAGCAAAACAAGTAACGTCGAAAAAGCTAAATTGAAAACAATGTTAAGTGATTTAAAGCGTGAAATTGGTGATAACGATGAAAGTTATCCTAGTTTAATGGCAGTAAAAGCTAAGCATTGGCATCAATGAGTTGTTGCCGCTAAACAGCGGCAGTAATCACTACTACCAAAGGCTGCCATTAAAGACAGCTTTGGTAGGGATTGATTTTTTGCATTTATCAAATTTAAATTTAATTAAAAAGAGTAAGAACTCCCTATGAAGCACTTGTTGTTATGTTTTCTCATTTTATCTGCAATATCACCTGCTAGGGCTGTGGAATATTTTGTTGCGCTAAACGGTGATGATAAAAATGATGGCTCAATTGAGAAGCCCTTTCAGCATATTCAGTATGCGGCAGACAAAATGCAACCAGGTGATATTACTATTATTCGAGGTGGCCATTACTTTGAAAAAATAAATATACAAGGTTATAAAGGTACTGAGAAAAAACCTTTTATATTTAAAGCATTTAAAAATGAAAAAGTCGTACTAAACGGTACTGTTGCCATTAAATCGGCATGGAAAAAGTACTCAGGCAATATTTATCAAACGCAGTTATCAAGTCCTATCTGGCAGTTGTTTGTGAATAATAAAAGCATGACGTCAGCTCGTTGGCCAAATGGCAATTGGTATGATGGCTCAATATGGGACAAAAAAAATTCCATGATGTGGCCAGAAAAAGGCGAGTTAGGCAATTATTATAATAACGCACTAACAGCACTTAATTTTGATTTAACAGACGGCATTATTGTGGTTAATTCAGGGTCATTTAAAACCTACCAAACAAATATTACTCAACACAACGCAGGCGAAGATAACTTTTCTTTTAATACCAAAGGGGTTAAGTCGCATTTTAGTTTTAAAGAAGGTGTTAAGCGCCACGGCTATTTTCTTGAAGGGAAATTAGGGTTACTCGATGAAGAGAATGAGTGGTTTTATGATGTTAAAACTAAAAAACTGTATTTATGGGCAGCAAGGGGCATTAATCCTGAAACCCTTGATGTAAGAGGCAAGGTGCAAAGTTATGCATTAACTATCGATCGTTCTTCTGATATTCAGCTGCAAGGTATTAATTTTTTTGCTACTACATTTAATATTAAGGATAGCCAGTACATTAAAATAGCTGATGTTGAATTAAATTACCCTTCTTACTCAAAACGCATGTTAGGTGATCTTTCAAAAATTGATGTCACCAAAATGTTAGTTAACAAAGGTCAAAATAAGGCTAAAAACCATTTACTTAATTGTAAAATTACTTACACCGATGGTCCAGCTCTTGAGATGAACGGTAGCGGCAATGTGGTTGAGAATTGTCTAATGAGTGATATCGACTACAGCTGTACTTATAAAGGTGGTTTTGCCTTAAATATGGTAAATGCTGCTGACCTTATTTTCAGACGTAATACGGTAAAAACCACAGGCTGTTCTGAATTGTTTAAAGCAGGGGTTCGTAACCTCATTGAGCTTAATGATTTATCAGATTCAGGTCATCTACAAAATGATGGCTCTATGATTCAAGTGAGTGTTAAACAACAGCCGAACAGCATTGTGCGTTATAACTGGGTACATGACAGTGTTAAGCAGGGTATTCGTTTTGACAATAAAAACACACCCAATGCGCCTTATGGTGAACACGGTAATGTATTTAACAACGTTGCTTGGAATACAGATCGTATCTACTTCAAAGGTGACAATCATTATATTTTCAATAATGTCAGTTTTGATAATCATCAAAATGATTTAATCATCAGTAGTAATAAAGACATTCAAGGCCACAACCACGGCACACTTACCCGTAATAATATTAGTAATAAATTTTCTGGTCATAGAAGTAAGCTAGGCAAAAAATATCCTGTACCTGGTGTTGTAAATAACAACTGGGATGGAATTGCTTTAGGTCTAGATGTGCGTTCACAGCTTCGTGACCCAGATAATCTAGACTTTCGACCGAAAGCTAATTCACAGCTTATTGATGCGGGCTTGCCGATTAAAAACAAAACTAGTTACTTTCTTGGTAAAGCGCCAGACATTGGCGCATATGAATTTGGTGCTAGCGATTATTGGATTCCGGGATTTCAATCGAATAAAACATCACAGCCTATTCCGCCTATTGCAGCGACGAAGGTAAAGCACAATGCGGATTTAATGTGGCTTAATGCTTACCAAGCGAGTAGTCATTTTGTTTACTTTGGTGCTAATAAAAATGATGTCTTATTGGCAACAAAATCATCAACACAATACCAAGGTGAGTATCAACATAACATTTTTACACCTAAGTTATTAGCGCTGGGAAAAACATACTATTGGCGAGTTGACGCTATTAAAAATGACCAGATGATTAAAGGTGATGTATGGGAATTCACCGTTGAAGATTGAGTACATCTATATAGTGATACAAGCTTGATAGGTCTTTGGTTTGTTGGCGCTAGAAAAATATGAATAACAATTAGAGCAGTTAGATTGGGAAACATCATGATAAAAAAATACATAAACACATATATCAATAAGCACTTAAATAAGCATATAAATAAAGGTTCATTGCTACTAGCAGCTTGCTGCACTTTGGCTTTATCAGCTTGTGGTGGTAACGAGTTAGCAACAAGCAGTAAACAAAGTGGCCAATTGAGTAGCCAAGAAACCACGTCTCTTGAGCTGTATGTTTCTCCTCAGGGGGAAGTTGGCAATGTGGGGAGCAAAGAAGCTCCGTTTGCTAGCTTAGCTCTAGCGCGTGATGCCATTCGTGCACTTGATGCAAAGCAAAGACAGCAAGATATTATTGTTTGGTTACGTGGTGGTACTTACACCTTATCTGACACTTTAGTCTTGAACAAACAAGATGGTGGTGTGGATGATTCATTTGTTCATTACAAAGCTTTTGAACAAGAAAAACCGGTTATTTCAAGTGGTAAACTGGTTGAAGGGTGGAAAAAATTAACTAAAGAGGTTGAAGGTTTACCTGAAGTTGCCCAAGGTCATGTTTGGGTTGCTGACGTTACCCGTGAAGAGTATGGCCGCTTTACCGCCATGTTTATTGGTGATAAACGCTTGCCTCGTGCACGGAGTGCTAGATTTGACGGTGTAAAACCAACAGGTTATGACATTGCTGATTCACGAAACGTAATGCATAAAAAAGATCGTCATTTATTAAAAGAAATTCGATATGTTGAAGGGGCGCCTATTCGTGATTGGAAAAACCTTGACGATATTGAAGTGTTTTTTAATCCGGTTCCTTGGGCACTCAACTTTATCCCCCTTGAGTCGATTGATTTAAATGAGCAGTTATTAACACTTAAATATGAAGCGAATGCGCCAGCATTTTCACAAAACTCTCCTTGGGCTGTTATTGAAAATGCCGTTGATTTTATTGATGAAGCAGGTGAATGGGCTCATAACAGCTTAACGGGTAAGTTGTATTATTGGCCACATGATAACCAAGAGCCAGCTGATATTACTATTCCTCAATTGAAAGAGTTAGTACGTGTTGAAGGCGAAATAGATTATGAAGGGCCTGTTGATCAACCGGTTAAAAATATTAGCTTTGAAGGATTAACTTTCACCCAAGGTAAACGTTCTACATGGCATGAAGACCATAAAGGTTGGGGTATTCAGCATGACTGGGATACTTTTGATACTGGCAATGCCATGTTACGTTTTCGTGGTGCTGAAAATATGCAGGTACTTAAAAGTCATTTTACTAACTCAGCTGGCTCTGCCATCCGGTTAGATTTACATGCACAAAACATTACGATTAAAGATAACTTAATTGATTATGTAGGTCATATGGGGGTGCTATTAGCGGGTTACGGTCCAGGCACAAAAGATGTTAACCATCACAATACTATCGCCAATAATATTATTCATCATGTTGGTGAAATCATCTGGCATGGTCATGCTATTTTTGCTTGGCAAAGTGGTAGTAATCTTATTGCTAATAACTGGATACATCATGTACCTCGTAAAGCGGTCGGTGTTGCAGGGCCTCGTGTACAAATTTTAATGAAAAAACACGAAGATTTTGATGAAGCAGCTAAAACAATTCGTTGGAATGAAATTGACTTAAATGTTGATTGGGATGTTGATACTCAAGAACATTTTATGCCGTATTTACATGGTAAAAATAACATTATTGAAAACAATAAAGTGACTAAAACGTTATTGCAATTGCATGATGGTGCATCAATTAATATTTCAGGTGCGGGCGAAGGTAATATTATTCGTCATAACTACATTTATGATGTTGACTACATTGGCGCTCGTACTGATGATTGGCAACGCGGTACTATTACCACGCAGAACATTATAGAAAATGCTGGCACAGGGATTGTTCATAAAGATTACAATCATATAACCAATAATATCTTCATTAATACTAATGGTGAAGCTATACGCATGCGCGCATTTCCGCGTCAGTACTTTAAACCTGAATCAGTAATTGAGCATAATATCTTCACCGAGGCACGACGTCCGCCATATGGTGCAAGAAACTTATGGAATACAAAAGAATTCTTTGCGACAAAAAAAGGTACCAAGAAGATCCCTTATGAGTACTTATTAGATAAAAATACTTACGCCTTTAAAGGTGCTGAGAAGTTTTTGAAACCACATCAAGAAAATGGTGTTGAATTGAACTCTGTTAGCACACAGCAGCAACAGTTTGTTGATATTGCCAATAAAGACTTTCGTTTAGTTGATAATGCTGAAGCGTTAAAAACAGGCTTTAAGCCGTTTGATGTCAGTATGGACTCTTTTGGTGTGAGCAAAGATTACCCTGAGCATCTTTTAAAGCTTGATCGCGATACTTTGCAATGGGGTGGAGAAACTTTATTGCATGGTGGCATTGAAGGAGTACAAAAGAATGTTCACTAATCACTAATACTTACCACTAATGTTAACCACCTAATATTGTTAATAGTCTAATGTTAATCCAGCGTTGAAAAGTGCTGGATTTTTTTGTAATGATAAATTTTAGACTGTTAATAAAAGCTTGGTAAGTTATATTCCATGATGCTCCATTGCTTGTAAATAACCTGTTATTCATAAACATTTCTCCTTGATAATCGAATAAATAGAAACATTGAGAAAGTATATCGCTATTTAACCCGGTAACTTATATTTTAATAACCGTAAGCTGTTGTTTTTAATTCAATACCAAGTACTCATTATCTAGAGTTCAGGTTAAATAATCATATTTAGGGTTTGTCTCTTGCTCATCGCTTAACTCATTAGGTTGGAGTAAAACATTGTCTACATCATGCAATTTTTCACCTTTAGCGATCAGTTTAATTTCTACTAGCTTTAATTTTGCATAACGATGTTTTTGTTTAGTGGTTGCTTCTAGCCAAAATAATGCTTTATTTTCACTCTAAATCCAATTTAGCTTTTAATTGTAATAATCCAGTGGACGTAATAGCTATATGTAGAATGTTATAGTTTTGTCTGTGTAAAGTTATGTAAAAAACACAGGGGGTTAGCAATTCACTTAATAGATATATCTGCTTTTATTGTTGTTTTACAATGGCTTGTGTTTTGTTGTTAAGTGGTTGCAAGCGTATTGGTTAATTGATCTTTACTTTCTTAGTTGGTATTGTTTTTTATATAATAAAATCACATTTATTATTGTCGTTACTACCAACATATAAAATAAAGTGTTTTTTATTACTAAAACTCTTTTAAAGACTGAATAATTAATACTGAACGTAAGGTAAGTTTATGAATTTAATCGAAAAGAAGTTATCAGAGCAGCGTATTTTTAAGAAAATGACTTTAATGAAAACGTTATTTCTAGCAAGCACACTTGGTATCGCAGTTATAGTGCGCACAGTAACTGCTGGTGAGCAGCCAAATATTATATATATCCTTGCTGATGATATGGGGCAAGGGGATACAACCGCATACAATACTACGGGTAAAATACCGACACCTAATTTGAAAAAATTGGCCAATGAAGGGATGACTTTCAACAATATTCATTCAAACTCTAGCGTCTGTACACCGACTCGTTATGGGGTTATGACAGGACGTTATGCTTGGCGAACCAGTCTAAAAAATGGCGTTTATGGTGGCTATAGTAAACATTTGATTCCTCCTGAACGTGAAACATTGCCATCACTACTTAAAAAGCAAGGTTATGCTACAGCCATGACAGGAAAGTGGCATTTAGGTATGGATATGACAAGCAGTGACGGTAAAGATATTCATCGCGGTTTTGGCAAAAATGCTGATTTATCTAAGCCTATTAGCAATGGACCTAATGCCAATGGTTTTGACTATTATTATGGTATTTCAGCATCACTGAATATGTCGCCACATGCTTATATAGAAAATACTAAAGTACAAGGTGACTTGATGTATTTAAAAGATAAAAAATCGGTGAAGGCGGCAGGGTTAATCGGTGCTAAAACAGGTTGGATGGCTACAGGTTTTAAGCAAGACCAAGTGCAAACTACCTTTATCAATAAAGCAATCAGTTGGATAGAACAACAACAAAAATCAAACAGTAAACAACCTTTCTTTGTATACCTCTCACTCAATTCACCACATTCACCTATTGTTCCGAGTGAGCAATTCATTGGTAAAAGCGGATTAACAGCTCATGGTGATTTTACTATGGAAATGGACCACGAAATTGGTCGCTTGATGAGCGCGCTAGATACGATGGATATTAGTGACAATACGCTGATAGTTTTTACTGCTGATAATGGTACTTCACCCGCAGCTAAGCTTGATCAAATGCAAGCCAAGGGACATTTTTCTAGTATGGATTATCGCGGACTTAAAGGCTCTTTGTATGAAGGTGGACATCGTGTGCCATTTATTGTTCGTTGGCCGAGTACTGTAAAAGCTGGCTCAACGACAAATTACCATGGTTCATTAGTAGATATGCTGGCGACGGTTGCTGATATTAATGATGTAACACTTGCGGATAATGCGGGTGAAGATAGTGTGAGTTTCTTACCTGTGCTACAAGGGAAAACAGTCGATGATACTAACCGTGGCGTTGTTTATCACTCTGATGCGGGTTATTACGCTATCGCGAAAGGCAAATGGAAGTTGATATTACACAAAGCGGGTGGGACACGCCGTTTAAACCCCAAAGATAGTCAAAACCCGGTAACAAACTCTGGTGATATTCAATTGTTTAATATGGACATTGACCCAACAGAGCGAGCTAGCGTTCATGCAAGTAATTCAGAAATCGTTACGAGTTTAAGTAAGTTACTCACAGACTATATTAGTAAAGGGCGTAGCCAGGGTAATGCATCCGCTAACAATGATGAAATTGATGAGAAGTTACAAAAGAAATGGCAAAAATTGACCAGTGATAATATAAAAATTTAATCTATTTTATTCAATTTACTATGAGAATTAAGCCAATATGAATAAGCACTAAAAATAAGGTGACAACATGATAAAAATAATAAAAGAAATTACTGGGTTAGCCATTATTATGGCTTTGCTCTCAACGACTGCCGTTGCTGCAGATGAAAGTCGGCCTAATATCATCTTAATGATGGCTGATGATTTAGGTTATGGAGATACCGGCTTTACTGGAAATAAGGTAGTGCAAACACCTCACCTAGATCAAATAGCAAAAGAAGGCGCTATTATGACCAATTTTCATGCAGGTGGTCCAGTATGTTCACCAACTCGGGGAACCTTTGTTACCGGACGTCATTATTTTCGTTATGGCATTTTTAGCGCAAACATTGGTCATTTACCCAAGCAAGAAATAACAATTGCGGAAGTATTAAAAGACAAGGGATATACCACGGGGCATTTTGGTAAATGGCACTTGGGCACATTGAGCAAAACAGACTCTTCTAAAGGAGCAAAACGTAAACCGAAGGAGAACTATTCACCCGCTGCTTGGCATGGGTATGATGAATCATTTGTTGTAGAGTCTTCTATTGCTACTTGGATTGATCCGAGTGCCTCAGCTCATAAGAAAAAAAAGAAGCAAGGTGGTGGTAATCCTTTTTATGAAAATGGTGTAGCCGTTAATATGGACGACCCAAGCTTAAAGGGTGGCGCAGGACGAATTGTCATGGATAAAGCTTTACCATTTATTGAAGCCGCGGTTGCTAAAAAACAACCTTTTTTTACCGTTATATGGTTTAACGCTCCTCATGCCCCAGTACATGCAAGTCCTGAACATCATAAATATTACACTGACAAAGGTGTAAAAGAGGGGGTAGCGCATTATTACGGCTCTATTACCGAGATGGATGAGCAGGTTGGTCGTTTAAGAAAAGAGCTTGAGCGCTTAGGGGTTGCTGATAATACTTTAATTACCTTTACTAGTGATAATGGCCCTGAAGGTAAAGTTTCTTCTGCAGAAACAGATAAAGTTAAAAAAGGTAAAGACAGGTATGCCGGTGTAACTGACGGCTTACGTGGCAGAAAGCGTTCATTATTTGAAGGTGGAGTGAGGGTGCCAACGGTTGCGATATGGCCGGGTAAAATTAAACCAGGTACGATAATGAATCAAGCAAGTACAACACTTGATTATCTACCTACCGTGGTTGATTTAGTGAATTATAAGATGCCTGATAATCGACCTATTGATGGTATCAGTATTCTACCACTACTCAACGGTACGGATAATAACTTTAAACGCTCCAAGCCAATTCCTTTTCGTCACCGTAAAACAGCAACCTTGATCGATGGTGATTTCAAACTTGTGATGTCTATGGGCAAAAAATCTAAGGCAGAGCTTTATAATATGGTCGATGATCGTGGGGAAACGACCGATATCATCACTAAACACCCAGAACGTGCCTCGGCAATGACAAAAAGGCTAGTAGCATTTTTGTCATCTGCGCAGAATAGCCATAGCGGTGGTGATTACAATGACCCTACTTTTAAAGCTGTGGATGCTTGGCCAGCGAAATAATTCTAAATTTAAGTAAACTTGTTTAGTGAAGGGGTCGTTCAGTAAATCTCGTTAAGTCATGCTAAATTTAAAACTCTTCATATCTTTACATTTACTTGTGTTTGGTGGGTTTTATTTATTAATAAACACAATAAATAACAAAAACGTATTGTTTAAATTGATATATGTGTTTATTATATTCAATACACATGAGGTGTTGTAAAGATACTTCTCGCTATATTTTTTGTTAGAGAAACCATTATGCGAAGTACTATTTCTAAATTAACCACGTTATTGGCCGTTTCATTAACGTCTGTAACGCTTTATGCTCAAAGTCCGGAAAAGCCTAATATCATTCTAGTTGTCACGGATGATCAACATCGTATTGATTTTAACTACTTAAAAGAAGGGCGTGATAGTAGTGGTAATGCATTAAACCTTACGCCAAATATTGACCGCTTATCCAGCGAAGGCATTATTTTCGATCAAATGTATGCAACCAGTACGGTGTGTACACCCAGTCGATTTTCTGTATTAACAGGTAATTTAGCGAGTCGTGCCACTAACAGTAGATTCACCAATGACCTGAAGAAATATCAACAAGCGAATGTTGCTTTTAATACTCATATTGAGCCAGAAAATGACAATATTGCTAAAACGTTAAGTAACAGTGGTTATTTTACCGGTGGGGTTGGTAAAAATCATGTGATAGAAAGCCATATTCCCAACAAAATAAACCGTAAAGCGGATGTAACTAAGCCTGATATTATTAAGCAACTTGAGGAAAACCAACAAGCGCAAATTGATGCTTATAAAGAAAATGGATTTGACTTTGCTGATAGGATTTACACCGGTAATGTTCCTGGGCAATACCCAAAAGGGTTGGAAGCACATAATCAAGATTGGATCACTGAAGGTGCGATGAACTTCCTTGAGCTTGCTGAAACAAAAGAACAGCCGTTTTTTCTCTATTTTGCCACAACTTTAGAGCATGGACCGCACAAACAAGGCAGTAAATACAAAGGTGATGTGCGTATGACACCTATTGGTTTGTTAGCGGATAAAGATATTCCTAACGTTCAGCCATCACGTGAGAGTATCGCTAAGAGAATTAAGCAACATGGGCTGGAAAATCGAGCCACAGATGTTTTATGGTTAGATGACGCTGTAGGCGCATTAATTACCAAACTTGAAAAAACAAAAAAACTTGATAACACCATCATTTTTTATTTTAACGATCATGGTGTAGAAGGCGGCAAAGGCAGCATGTACCAAGGTGGTGCGTTAACACCTTCATTTGTTTGGTTTGGTGATAAGTTTAAAGGTGGCCGCCGCATCACTGATATCGTTGCCAATATCGATATTGCTCCTACTATTTATGATTTAGCAAAAGTAAAAGATGCGCCGAAAACTGATGGTAAAACTATGGTTCCGCTGTATCAAGGTAATAATGAACAATGGCGTACCAGCTTGATATCAGAAATTGGTGTTACGCGTTCTATTATTAAAGATGGTTGGAAATACATTGCTTATCGAGTGCCACAAGCAAAATTAGATATGCCAATGTCTGAGCGTAAAAAATTGAAACAAGGAAAAGGTAAAAGTTCAACAGACTTGCCTTGGATGCATATGGGAGGAACACCTGGTGGTCGAGGTCTTGAGGCACTGGTTGTTAAAACATATGGAACAGAAAATTATTATGCCAAAGATCAGCTTTATCGTTACTTGGACGACCCTAAAGAGAAAAACAACGTTATTGATAATCCGGAGAATAAAAAAATTGTTGAACAATTAAAACAAGCGCTTGCCAAGGAATTAAAACATCGTCCAGGCAGTTTTTCTGAGTTTACTGAATAGTTCACCTGCGCTTGGAATAGCATCACCCGTTTAATATTATGTAATGGACGATGTGCAGCATTTGGGTAAATTGTTCATTAATCACTGAGCGGGTTATGACTTTTTCATTGATTCATAGCCCTTCAACCCAGCATGGTATATATAGCAGAAAGTTTGTATTAGATAATAGGATAGGCAATATCACTTAATGACCAAGGTTGTTTTTTTTAAAATAAAAACATCTGTATTTATAATAAAACTGTATAAATGATGTTACTATTAATAAACAACAAAAATAGTCGCTGATAAATAGTTTCATATAAAGGATATATAATGCAAAGTCACCTTATTCAAACAACCGCTAATAGTATATTGGAATCATTTTCTGAAGTTGAAGATGTGAGTAACATTGTATTAAAAGACAATACTTTAGCTAAAAAGTTAAATGTTAGCCGAACAACCATTAGAACGGCATTAAAAGAGCTTGCAAATAAAGGTGTTATTGAAATCAGTGAAAATCAGAAAACGGTATTACGTTTACCGGTTGATTCTGATTTTTTTGATACGAGCAATAGTGTCTCTTCAAAAGAAGAAATCATTGAAACGTATTTTTTAAATTTAATTAATCACGGTAAATTATTGCCCGGTGACAAATTCTCTGAGCTTGAGTTAGCCAAGTCATCAGGATGTAATACTATTACGGTGAGAGAGTTTCTTATTAAATTTTCCCGTTTTGGTTTGATTGAGAAAAAGCCTAGAGCTAAATGGCAAATGATAAAGTTTGATGAAAAGTTTGCGTTAGAGTTAGTGCAATTTAGACGTATTCTTGAAATGAACTCAATCACCCAATTAATGGCAACCCCCACAGGTGACCCTGTGTGGGATGAGTTATCAGTATTACTCGATAAACATGTTGAAGTGTTGGCAGATGTAGAAAGTCGTTATACGGAACTCAGTGAGTTGGATCGAAAATTTCACTACATAGTACAACGTGCTTCAGGTAATAGATTCTTCATGCAATTTTTCGATGTTGTTTCCTTAATTTGTCATTACCATTATCAATGGAATAAAGGTGATGAATTAGAACGAAATAAAGTGGCTATAGAAGAACATATTGCAATTATTACCCAGTTACTTGCACGTAATACTTCAGGTGTTTTGGCTGCCATGGAAACCCATTTAAATACGTCCAAAGTAACATTATTACGTTCAGCGCATGGCCTTGAAGAAACGGCTTAAACTATTCGAAGGTTTGAATAATAGGTAGCATTGTTAGTAATGCTACCTGCCTTTATATTTTTAGTAAATCAGGAGTGAGCGTAATTGAAGGAGTAATATATTTTTGAGTAGTTAAACGCTGTTGAAGTTTAATTATTTTTGGAACGTGGCAGCAGGTAGCAAACAGTGGAGATTTTCAACTTAAGGATTGAAGTAAATTTTCCATGTTAGTTATTACAAGGGTCCATTTTCACAAAGATCAACTGTTTAAGGTAAGTATAAATTTTGAAGTTTTTTTATTTATGTTGTCTCACTTTTAGTACTTTTTTTATTCTTTTACCAGTGCATAGCACTGAAAATACCGAACACAAATTTCAAAAAAGCAAACCTAACACTAATCAAAAATGCACCTCGTGCCACCAGAAATCACAGCATGATTGGCAGCAATCTGATCACGCTAAATCAATGGAGATAGCTAATAAATCTTCAGTTTTGGCTAATTTTAATAACATTGATGCGACACATTACGGTCAAAAAGCACACTTCTTTGTTAAAAATAATCAATATCAAGTCACCATCAGTTATGATGACAAAGTAGATACTTACCCGATAAAATATACCTTTGGCTTTTTTCCCCTGCAACAGTACCTAGTTGAAACGGCTAAAGGAAAATTACAAGTCTTACCTTTTGCTTGGGATTCAAGAGAAAAGTCGCAGGGCGGACAACGCTGGTATCATAATTATAGCCATGAAGAAATTCGTCCTGAAGATAGATTGCACTGGCGCCAGCCGCTACAAAATTGGAATGGTATGTGTGCGGATTGTCATTCTGATGGCTTGGTTAGGCACTATAATAAAGATAAAAACACTTTTACGAGTCAATTCGATAACATTAATGTTGGCTGTTTATCTTGCCATGGTGATATGTCATCACACGCAGAAAATGAGAATAAGAGCAAACTTAGAGGTGATGTTACCTCTATAAATCACCCCACAGGTCAATGGCTACGAAGTATTGGCGAAAAAACAGCGCATTGGCAAGGGGAAAAACGTAATAATGACTTTATGGATGGCTGTTTTTCTTGTCATTCTTTACGCTCGCCTCTAAACGATGGCTTGTTAGCGAACACCCCCTTTTTAGATCAATTTACACCGCAATTACCTTCAACACCTAATTATCATGCTGATGGACAAATAAAAGAAGAAGTGTATGTTTATGGCTCTTTTTTACAGAGCAAAATGTATGGCAAAGGCGTTAACTGCTTAGATTGTCATGACAAACATACAATGAAATTAAAGATAGAAGGCAATGGTTTATGTCTTCAGTGTCATGGTGGTGAAATTTATAATGTGAAATCCCATCATCAGCACGAAGAATCATCCAGTGGTGCGCAGTGTGTTAATTGTCATATGCCAACAAATCGTTATATGGGGGTAGACGACAGGCGTGATCATAGCTTTAAAATTCCACGTCCAGACTTATCAACTAAGTTTGCTACACCGAATGCTTGTACAAAATGTCATCAACAGCAAAGTAATCAATGGGCAAGCGATAATTTAGAAAAATGGCACGGTAAGCCTAAAGCACTCTTAACCAGTCAGCAGTTTTTGATGGCTTTGAATAGCGGGCAAGCAATTAACCTTGAAGATCATTTAAGTATTATTGCAGATACTGAGCTTGCTGCAATTAGTAGAGCGAGTGCTTTGCAGATGCTTAGTTTTACTACACAGATGATCACTACTGAAATATTAACACCGTATTTAATACATCAAGAAGATCTAATCAGGTTAAGTGCTGTTAATGCCGCGGCACTATTAACTCCAGTAGAGAAGGTTTTATATCTAAGTCCTTTGTTAAAGGATAAATTTAAGGCTATTAGGGTTGCAGCTGCACGAGGCTTGGTGACAAGTGATGTTGCCACTAAGTATCAAGCAGCATTTGATAAAGCCTTTACTGAATTACTTGGCAGTAATCACATCAATAGCTGGCGCGGTGAGGGAAGAGCTAATGAAGTCTTATTAGCATTAGAGCTAGGTGAAAGCAAAAAAGCAGAGCAGGCGCTAAAAGGGGTGATAGACATTGAACCCTATTATGACATTGGCTATATCAATTTAGCGGATTTGTATCGTACTCAACAGCGCCCAGCACAAGTTGCTGCTGTTTTATCAAAAGGAATGAAAAACTTGCCTAAAGCTGCAGGGCTGAAATATGCTTATGCATTGCACTTAGTGAGAACACAACAGCACAATAAAGCGCTAAATTTCTTTGAAAAAGCGACTTTACTTAAGCCAAGTTCAGAGCAATATTTCTATGCCTATATTTTGTCTCTTGATGGTCAAGGAGATCCTATTAAGGCACTCAATGAGTTACAAAAGTTAATAACAAACTATGAAAATAATCAGCAACTAAAAGAGCTTGGCTTGTATTTGGCGCAAAAAAATCAGAATAGACAAATGTATGATTGGTTTATGGGGTTATAAGCGAGTAACTTACTTTAAGTTGAATTCTGAATAAGCAGCATTCACTCAATATGCCCCTTTATTCGATTCTTAGCGTTAAAACGTCGATGAATAACCCGTTATTCATCGACGTTTTGCCTTGATAGTCGCATAAATTTCAACATTGATAGCGTATATCGCTACTTGAACTTGAAAATTTCGTTATTACTAGCCACAAGTCATTGTTTTACTTGGATATCGAGTACTCATTATCCAGAGTTCAGGTTAGGTAATGCCAGCATGAAAACTTCCATGCTATTAGGAAAAATTCGCGAAGATGCCAAAACTAGAACCGAATTTATGACTCTTATTTCCAATTAAATCTATAATTAAAGCCGCGGATTAAGCTGTATAACTAAAACTAGTTAATACTTGCTAAAAAAGCATTACAGCAGTTTGCTGCTGCATGTGCAAATGATGACCACCTGCATTAAAACTGTGATCTAATATGGATTCAAATAATATCGTTTATGTAGTCAGTTTTGAAAACAAAATTAAATTCCAAGTTTCCTTATCTGAACAATGATCCAGTATAAGCATCATATTCCAGTTCACCTTCGACAATGCAAACCAAGCCATTTATCGATTTACGAAAATCGACAACATCTCGGTGTAAAATGACTTCAGGCACTTCCCCAAACATCCTCATTAAACTAATGCTCGTAATACTTGGCCTAAGTAGGCAGCACTAGTGCTTGAAGGAAGCCTTAATGTTGCTGTCCTAGCGTCAATTTAATGGGGCGTTGCTGCATTATCAATTCAACTTGTTGGGTGACATGGGTACGAACAAAGCTGCTTGAAGTGATCCCCAGTTTTTTACGAAAGACATAAAACTGGAGGTTGCTAATTGATGTTTACGGCTATAATCGATGATGGTTAGGCCGCTAGCTTGTTGCTCAGTGAGGATAGTTCGCCATTGCTCATGGCTTCGAGTTGTTTTCATCAGTTACTCCAAATAATTGTTTGAAGTAACTTAACTTGATCTTGGCTTATTGTTTAGATGCTCTTTGCTAGACGCTTACGTTTTGTATGTTCAAGCATTAATCTTATTTCTGCATGATAAAAGCAATTGTATTTATACTAATTCTATTAAGTTTGTGATCTTGTGCTGGTTAAAATAAATAAAGGTAAGGCGCTCGATTGAGCAATAGCTGGCTATTGGAATTGAGAGCAACGAATTCTTGGGTTATTTTAACCAGCACAAGTTGGCAATAATTTAATGGGATGGTATTAGTATATTTATAAACTTAGTAACGATGATGGGCTGTTAAAATTTTGTATGTGAAGAAACTTCCCAGCTCAAGGGCAATGGGAGACTAGCTTAACCCTATTGACATAAGCATTAAGTTTATGAAATAGTTGCTAATTCTTTGTCCTCCACGCAACAGAAATACATTTAATAGTAGTAGCGGTAGCAAGGGTATATGTATCAAAACACACATACCAAGCGTAGCCGATATAGCTGTACGCCGAGGCAGGGCAAAATAAAATGATGGAGTGTTAGGAAAATAACTTATATCAATACTTGATCTGATTAATTATTATAATCCTGACCGCTGCTACACACTCCTGTCTATATAATCGCATAGCTTTTTGAAGCTACTACCATCAACGAGTGTATGTCAATCGTTATATCTTTTTATAAGAAGTATCAACAGACTTACCGCCAGACAAAGTGCAGTGCTAGCGGTAAGTCTTTACCATTACTTGATGTAATCATTAAAATCAATGAAAATAAGTATAATCAAACCTAAGCCTATGTTTCAAAAAGAAAATGTATTGATTTTTATATAAATTAGCTATTAGTTAACTTATCTCTTTGCAATACAAATATCGTAAATAAAGTTGCAGTAATAAACATTAATAAACTATAAATACTAGGCGCAATGGACATTATGTTATTTTCTAATATTGCACTTGTTATTAGTAAAGCAATTGTACCATTTTGCAAACCTACTTCTAACGTTATAGTTCTAGCTTGAGCTTTATTGTTTAACATAGACTTAGCAATAACATATCCTAACCCCATTGTTATGATATTTAAAACAAGAACAGGAATACCTATTATCTTAACAAAATCAAATACTTTCATTCCTAACTGCATGCATATACTAGCAATAACAGCTGCCAAGACTAAAACTGAAAATATACCAACATAAGGCTTAAATTTTATTGCAAAAGATGACCATTTATTTTTAACCAGCATACCCAACATAACAGGAATAACAGTAACAGCTATTAATTGTATCCATGTTTTAATTACCGGTAAAGAAAAGTCAGAATCTTGTCCAAGATAAAAATTTATAGCCCAAATAATAAGAAAAGGAATAGTAAAAGGAGTAATAAACCCAATTACTGTAGTTAATGCAACAGATAACTCAACATCTCCTTTAGATAAATAACTATATAAATTAGATGTAACGCCACCTGGGCAAATAGCTATTATAAATAACCCTATGGCAAGTTCATTTTTTAATCCAGTTATATAAATAACTATTATTGCTATAATAGGTAATAACAACAATTGACATATTGCTCCTATTAAAAAGCTCCTAGGATACTTAAGAACAAATGTAAAATTTTGAGCTGTTAAATTAAGACCAACTCCAAACATTATTAAAATAAGAGCTATTGGTAAACCTATACTTATCAGTTCTTGTGGCATATTTATTCCTCTATTAAATTATATATTGTTAAGTATCTGTAACTTAGGGGTTTATGTGTTTTTTCAAAAACAAAAATACGCGCCAAGGCGCTAAATCACTGTTCTCCGTGCACCAGACATACATGCCACTACGGTTGTTGCATATTTAAATTCACATTTCACCCGTCGTTGCTATTATGGAAATGCACCGAGACAGACCAAAAATAAAATGATGGAGTGTTAGTAAAATAACTTGTACCAATACTTGAGTTTTTTTATTTTTAATATAAGAAAGAGTCACTTGGCGTACTCTCCATATGGGTTAATATATTGTTAGAGCAACCATGGGTTGTAATAGTAAAGTAAATTATTACCTCTGTCTGATTTTCCATATGTTTTATTGCTACTTTTTAGTAAATATCTTTTATGTAATCGGGTACACCTGCTTTAAACACATACATCCAGCAGAAAAAATATCACCTTCCAAAACCGCTACTATAGCTGCATTTTTGCTATCACAAGAGTAAACAGAAATAGCACCACGTGTTAAGACTCTATGCACATCACCGTCCATTGCCCCAACCAGCGCATATTGAAAGATTTACCTACTAATAATACAAATAACTTTTCTAAGTAATATTGACATATCTTACATGCTCACGTAGTGTTTATTATAGGTAAGGTTCAGTAGTTGTTTTGTGAATGTGACCATGTTTATTTAATAAGTGAGGGTAAAATGAGAAGAGCTAGTTCAATACTTAGAAAACACCGCGCATCTGAAAAAGTATACGTGCCTTCAAATGCCCGTGATAATCATTATGTCATTGCAGAAATGCCATTAACCGATGAACTTGTTGATTTAGTCGGGGAAGTTATTGATTTAACGTTAGATCAGCCGTATCAAAAGTTCTATCAAAAGCTTGCAAAAATGGCCTTTGATGTCGTTGAACAATGCAATATAGAGCATGCAAACTTTGTTGCGAATAATCGCTTAGTCCGTGTAAGAAATAGTGATGAACAACAAGTTTTACATACTGACAAACAGTCATTCTTTTTTTATAGTCCAAAACATAATAGTACTTTTAAAGGATACTTTGATGGCGCTGTTCGCTCTAATAAAGTTAAGTTTTTATTTTTAGCTACAGGAGAAGGTTTGCGAGAGAACGCCGCTGCTTTTCATCAAAAAGTGCTTGAAGCTGTCCGTATACTTTCTCAGAAAATTGGACTAAAAACTGACTCATTAAAAGTGCGAGATCATCAACATATTACTTATGATGTATTTGCTAGAGCAAAAGGCCACAAAGAAAGTATTAGTCATGCATTTAGAGAAATACCGACACGGTATCAGCATCAAGGTGTTGTTGTTCAGGGTGATTATAACGCAGTAACTTATGCTGTTGTAAGTATGCCTATGACCAGAAGATTGTTAAAAGGTACAGCAATAGATTATGAATCAGATAAGCCTTTTGAACAGTTATATAGTAAAATTTCTGATGCTTTTATTCTAGCCAATGCAAAATACAAATTAAGTCATGCGACAATGATTGCCAACGGTTTATCACCCATTGTGCGCTTTGATGAAAATGCCAGTACCATTGTTAACGGTGACATTATCTCGCTTGGTTATAACTCTCACCATGAAAGCAGAGATATTAGTAGTCAATGGCAGGGCGCTAAGTTAGTTGACACAATAAGGTTAGTCTTTTTTGCAACAGATTTTGATGAAACACATAAAACTTATGGCAAGTTTGTTAATCAAGTTACTCGGGCGGTCGGCACTATTGCAGATGAGTTAAATTGGAAAAAAGAGCATGATTATATGTTAATGCGCTTTAATCAGCAGTTGGTTCGACGTGTCTAGTTTATGAAATCATAGCGACAAATTTACATGTGTTTATTATAGGTATAGTTCATAAGTTTATTGCTTGTTATTTTAAATGCCTTTATCATATGAGTCATGTTGAACTAGTCAGATCTTGGCTATGTTTTAGTGAAATACATTAACAGCGTTTATTTACTTTGGTATTAAGCAAATAAACGCAGGGATATATGTGAGAGTAAAATATGAGTAAGTTAACACAGACGCCAAAAATAATTTTTGGCACTAGTAGTTTAGGTAATCTTTTTGTTGAGTTAGACAGCGAGGTGAAAAAGGAATTAGTTAAAGCAGCCATTGAAGGTAGCCCTGAAATGCCATTATTTGATAGTGCTGGTAAATACGGTGCTGGTTTGGCACTAGAGTCGTTAGCTGCAGGATTAAAATCGCTCAATGTATCGCCTGACGCGGTTAAAATCAGTAATAAACTTGGTTGGAAACGTGTGCCACTAATTTCTGGCGAGCCAAGTTTTGAACCCGGTGCTTGGATTAACCTAAAGCATGATGCGGTACAGGATATTTCTTATTTAGGTATTCTCGATTGCTACCAGCAAGGTAATGATTTATTGGGTGATTATGAGGCGAAGATAGTGTCAATTCATGATCCTGATGAATATCTCGCTGGTGCTGAGGATGAGGCTGACTTAGATAAACGTAAAGATGATATTCTTAATGCTTATAGAGCACTTATGGAGTTACGTGATGCTGGTAAGGTTGAATCGGTAGGTGTTGGCGCAAAAGATGTTAGTGTTATTGATTTTATTAGTGATCACGTTCAATTAGATTGGGCCATGTTTGCTTGTTCAATAACGCCATATACTCACAGCACATCAACATTGGCTTTGTTGAAAAAGCTAGGTAAGCAGGGTGTTGATGTGATCAACTCTGCAGTATTTAACGCTGGATTTTTAATTGGTAGTGATAACTTTGACTACAAAACGATTACTCGCCAGAGTCATGAGGCTGAGTTTATTTGGCGAGACAAGTTCAATGCTTTATGTGATGAATTCAACGTTAAGCCTGCTGAAGTATGTGTACAATTTTCATTTTTATTTGATGAGATTGTCTCAGTAGCTTTAAATTCCAGCTCACCAAAACGTGTAAAAGGTAATGTCTCTTTAGTTGAGGCAAAAATTCCAGAAGCTTTCTGGCAAGCGATGAAAAATACTGGCCTTATCTCTATTGATGTTAGTTAACTTGAGTTCAGGTTAGTTAGTGTTTTACGGCTTCATCGTCAATGAAATTAATAATTATCATCAACAAGTTACTGTGCTAACTTGTTGATGACCACTCTTTTACTATCTTCTTAGCTTAGTTAAACCTTTCAGCTAAACCTTTCAGCTAAACCTTTCAGTTAAGTCTTTTTGGTAAGTCTCTCAGCGAATATTTATGGTAAATACTTCAGCGATTTAAAATTAGCAAAAAGAACTTTCGGCCATTTATAGTCTGCACATTGAAATACAGCGTGCTATTTAATAGGTAAATTTCGTCAGTCTTGGCTAAGCTATAAATAATATCAATCCCATTAATTAATATTACTCACGTGTGCAGGTTAAAACTGCCAAAGCAGCGTAGATGAATACCAATAGTTAGCAATTGTTCAACTGAAAGGCTTGTTTTATTTGCCTGTGCACAAGGAGAATACAAGATTAATGGAGTTGGTATAACTTAATTGTTCACACAGGTAGTAAAATTATTATATAAGCTATATTTTTTATTGTAAAATGCTATAGTGTGTTTTTTATAGGTAAAGTCCATTGTTTTATGGTGTGATAGAAAGGTAAAATTATACTATGTCAAAAACTAATTTATTTAATGCAATCGACAAAGGTGTTGTTACAGGCAGTGATATCCATCGTCTATATGCCATTGCAAAAGCCAACCAGTGTGCATTTCCGGCTGTTAATGTTAGTAGCAGTTCTACGTTAAATGCTGCGCTATCAGCAGCTAAATCAGCCAAAATGCCAATTATCATTCAATTCTCTAATGGTGGAGCTGCTTCTTTTATAGGCAAAAATTCAGGTTTACCTTCAATAGATGCATCAATTGCGGGTGCTATTGTAGGGGCTAAATATGTTCATCAAGTTGCTAAGAGTTATGATGTTCATGTCATTCTTCATACTGATCACGCCAACAGAAAATTACTTCCTTGGATTGATGCTTTATTGGCAGAAGGTGAGAAGTTTTTTTCTCAAACGGGGCAACCATTATTTAGCTCACACATGATCGATTTATCTGAAGAGCCCATTGAAAAGAACTTATCGACATGCAGTGAATATTTAAAACGATTAAAAGTACTTGATATGTCGTTGGAAATTGAACTGGGTTGCACTGGTGGTGAAGAAGACGGTGTTGATAACTCTCATCTTGATAATAGTGCATTATATACCCAGCCCGAAGATGTTGCTTTTGCTTATGAAACACTTCATTGCATTAGTCCGTATTTCACTATTGCAGCATCATTTGGCAATGTGCATGGTGTATACCAACCCGGTAATGTTCATTTAACGCCGATAATATTATTGCAGTCACAAAACTTTGTCAGTGAAAAGTACCAACTTAAAGCTAATAGTCTTGATTTTGTCTTTCATGGTGGCTCTGGATCTAGTGCTGAGGATATCAGTGAGGCAATTAGTTATGGTGTGATCAAAATGAACATAGATACTGATACTCAATGGGCATATTGGCAAGGTGTTAGTCGTTTTAATGATAAGTTTAACGGTTATCTACATAGTCAGGTTGGTAACCCTGATGGCAAAGATAAACCAAATAAAAAATACTACGATCCTAGAAACTGGATACATGCGGCTGAAGCCTCGATGACTAGTAGGCTCCTTCAAGCATACCAAGAGTTGCAGTGCATTTAGACTTCGCAGAGTCTAAAGGCTAAGCTCATTTTTAGTAAATATTGATTTAGTAACTATTGACTTAGTCAATATTGAGAGTGTTATTGCTAATGGTCACATTTTATTTTAGCGTTTGGCTTGGTCGAATAAAGTCATGTGATTGACATAACAAAGACAGCTCTACAAAGGCTACATTTATCGTGTAGCCTTTTTTGTCTACAATACATCACCTTTTTATGTATGGTTGAAGTGGTTAAGTAACCTGAATTCTATATAAGCAGCACTTTTTCAATATTCCCCTTTATTCGATTCTCAGCGTTAAAACGTCGATAAATAACCCGTTATTCATAAACATTTTCCCTTGATAATCGAATAAAGTTAAACATTGATAGCGTATATCGCTACTTGATCTTGTAAATTCTCTTATTAATAATCGTAAGTCGTTGTTTTACATGTACATAAAGCACTCATTATCCAGAGTTCAGGTTAAGCAATATTCACCACTATTTTAGGTGAATTGCCACAGAATTAGCTATTTACTTACTGTTTTAAATTTAACTTTAGATATTTAAATACAATTATGGGTATATTCAATATACTAAGTAGTAAAGATATCAACTGTTAGAAAGTAGTTAAGGAGAATAATCAAATGCTTATAGAAAATCCTTTAGACTTTATTAAAAATTCAAATATCGGTATTCATGCTGTTTCCCCCGAAGGCATAATTAAATATGCTAACCAGCATGAATTAGATATCTTGGGCTATACAGAAGAAGAATATGTTGGTCATCATGTGTCTGAGTTTCAGTTCGATAAATCATGTTTAGATTTGATGATGAACAAACTATCAAAATTTGAAACCTTTTCCAATTTCCCCGCCATGGTATATGGCAAACATGAAATAAAATACATTTTATATAATTCAAGTGTTTATGAAGAACAAGGGGAGTTTATTCATACTCGCTGTTTTGGCAACGAGGTCTCAGAAAATGTTTATCGGGCAAGTGTACTTGACTATAAACAATTACTTATCAGAAGAGTCGATTAGTTAGCTATTTCTAAACGTAACAAAATCATACCTATTTAGTTATTAAAAGCAGCCTTGAAAAAGCGGAGTAAGTTAATATTGAACTCACCGGGCTTAATACAGCAATCAATTTGATCTTTATTTTTTATTTGACTAAGGTCTAGCTCTTCCATTGCAATAGCTTGATTAAGGCGGGTGTTGTAAAATACACGAACAAAAGGCAGTAGTGGTTGGCTCTTATTTAATCGACTAATTAGGCCAAGTTTGCCGCTAGTTAGCTTAACTAAAGTGCCTATGGGATAGATACCAAGGCAGTTTACAAATTGCTCAACTAAAGTGTTGTCATAACTTTTTGGTGCATCTTTCATTAATATTTTAAAGGCTTTAATAGGGTGCATACCGGCCTTATAAACTCGCTCTGCTGTCATGGCATCATAACTATCTACAATGGCAATCATACGGCCAAATTGACTAATATCTTTCTTATTTAGTTGTTGTGGGTAACCATTACCATCAAGTCTTTCGTGATGTTGTTGTACTACTTCGTTGACAATTTTAGACAAGTCTGGACTTTCATTTAGTACTTCCACTCCAAGTGTTACGTGGCTTTTCATTACCTCATACTCTTGAGAGGTGAGCTTGCCGGGTTTATGCAATATTTCGGGTGGAACTAATACCTTACCAATATCATGCAAAAAAGCACCAAGCGCTACTTGCTCAATATCCTCACGGTCGAAAGCTAAGTGCTTGGCAAATATTGTTATTAAAATGGAAACATTGAGCGAATGTTCTACTAAATATTCATCTTTAATACGAAGACGGGTTAGACAAGCTAATGCGTCTTGGTTGCGAAATATTGAGTCGACAATGGCATCGGTTGATTCCTTCGCTTCAAGCACATTAATTGTTTTGTGTTCGGTTAAACTGTTCAGCATTTTGTGTTGTAAACTCTTTGCGTCATCATAGAGTTTACTGGCTTTTGTCATTTCCTGATCTAATGAAACTTTTGATGGTGATGAGTTTTTTGGCTCTTCGGAAGATAGCTGCTCTTTAATCTCTGGCAATATTTTATCTATTTTGTCGGCTTGTTTTTGTTTGCTGGGATCTACTGTTAAGTGAGTAATACCTGCTTGAATCAGCTTACGAATGTTTTTTTTAGAGCTTATGTAACCTTCAGACTTTACGCTCACCGCTTTGCCTTTTGTACGAACAGATAAAACATACATGCCGGGCTCAAGTTGATTGACCGTTATTATCTGTTCACAAGGCTCAGTATTCTTTTTCATAAGTAGGCCCTCATAAATAAGTGTTTATAAGTTGGTGTTTGTAAGTCGCGATACATAGATTTCCCTTGGAAGTATAAGCTAGAAAATAAGTTTGATACGACGATAAGCTCTGATATTTAATAATAGTCTACGTAGTTGATATGTCATCTTTGTCACTGTTTTTAAAACGTTAAGTTTTTATTTTAGTAATAAATATACACTTAAAAAAGTACAAGAGTATAAAAATATTAGGTTAACTCTATTACTCACTAAAAATCCTCATTTGTTCTCTCAAATTACCATTAGATTTTTAATTTTACGTTTAATTTAGCCCAATTAATTATCATTTATGACTAATTCAAGGACAAATCTTGCTCATTAATTAGCCGCGGTAGTGAGCGGTTTTTGCATCAGGCTGCTCGCAAAGTACCATATATCATTGATATTACAATAAGGAATAAGCACATAAGGTTAAATTATATACAAATAAATTCCATTCTTAATTTATTTACTCTACTATTTGGATATATAACAAATTATTTACAACAGTGTTGCTGCTAGGTAACATTTTAAACATTTTTGTTGTATATACTAGTTGCTAAAGGTCAGTACATATAATGGATTTCTATGTTTAGATTTTAAAGTGCTAGTTTTTTTTGAAGTATAAATGTAAGCGCTTACATTCGGGTTTGGATAAATAAAAAATAAAATAAAAATAATAATAAAAAACAAAAACTTAAACGCATCGTATTATTATATTATCAAAGGAAGTTTTAAAATGAAGTCAATAATAATTAAAAAAAGTGTTATTGCAGTACTCTGTGCTGCTAGCTTAAACGCAGCAGCAGCTGATTGTACCTATACAGTGAGTAACGAATGGGGCACTGGTTTTGTTGGTTCAATAACCATCACTAACACCGACAGTAGTACAATTAACGACTGGCAGGTTGGTTGGAGTTACAGTGATGGCTCATCAATTGTTTCATCTTGGACAGCCGCCGTTTCAGGCAACAATCCTTATATAGCAAAAGGTTTGGTTTGGAATAGCCAAATACAGCCAGGTAATAGTGTTTCAATTGGTTTGCAAGGGCTTAAAGGTACGCAAGGCAGCGCAGCTGAAATACCAGAAGTGAACGGTACGGTTTGTAGTGGTGGTGTAAATACCGCGCCAACGGCTGATTTTAATGTCACTGATAATGTTGGCCTAGCACGAAGCTTCGATGCTTCAACTTCAAGCGATGATCAAAATGACGAACTTACTTATAGCTGGTCTATTGAAGGTGCAAGCTATTCAACAGTGAACCCACAACATACTTTTTCTGCTGAAGGCACATATCTTGTAACACTTACTGTTTCTGATGGCGAAGCGACAGACACGCTAGAGCAATCTATTGAAATCACTGATATTCCAGCAAATGGCGCGCCAGTAGCAAATATGACATTTTTTGTAGAAGGTCGTAACGTAACATTTGACGGCTCTACTTCAACCGATCCTGAAAATGAAAGTTTATCTTTTAGCTGGAATTTTGGTGACGGTGTTACTCGTGAAGGGGTAAGTGCTAACCATAACTACGCAGTTAATGGGGTATATTCGGTAGCATTAACGGTTTCTGATGGTCAAGACAGTACCACAACTACTTCAGATGTAACGGTAGAAGGTGATTCTACAGGAACGACTCATGTATCAAATCCATTTCTTGGTGCAGCCACCTATATTAATGCTGATTATGCCAGATTAATTGATACTTCAATTGCTTTAGAAACCGATGCAGCTGTAATCGCTAAAATGGCTAAGGTAAAAATGCAACCTACCGCAGTATGGTTAGACCGCATTGATGCCATTTACGGTGGTGATGTAAACAGCGGCCGCTTAAGTTTAGAGCAACATTTTGAACAAGCCGTATTGCAAAAGCAAGATGGCGTGCCTATGACGGTGAATATTGTTGTGTATAACTTACCTGACCGTGATTGTGCTGCACTTGCGTCTAATGGCACTTTGCATGCAGATCAAAATGGTTTAGAAATTTACAAACGTGATTATATTGATGTTATTGCTGATATTGCTTCAGATCCACGCTTTAAAGATTTAAGAATTATTGCGGTACTAGAGCCAGATTCTCTACCTAATTTAGTGACCAATATGCAAGTATTAAAATGTGGCATTGTTGGATCAAATGGTACTTACGTTAAAGGGGTACAATACGCAATTGGCCGTTTAGCTCAACTTGATAACGTGTATACCTACCTAGATATCGCGCATTCAGGTTGGTTAGGTTGGGATACTAACCTTAACGGTGCAGTTAACTTGTATACTGATGTTGTTGCTGGTGTTGCTGATGGTGATATGACGGTATTAGACGGCTTTGTTTCAAACGTATCTAATTATACCCCTAGTGAAGAAATATTCTTACCGGATCCAGAATTTGATTTTGATGGTAACCATATGGGCGTTAAATCAAGCAGTTATTACGAGTGGAATCCTGTATTTGACGAGAAAGATTTTGCTGAACTATTACATTCAGAGTTTGTTGCCAATGGCTTCCCACAAGATTTAGCTATGTTAATTGATACGTCACGTAACGGTTGGGGTGGCTCTGACCGTCCTGAGTCAGCTAACCTTGATGCGGCATCGGAAGATGATTACGTGGTTGATAGTAAATTAGATCGCCGTGACCATCGCGGAAACTGGTGTAACGTTTCAGGTGCTGGCATTGGTGAACGTCCACAAACTTTACCGTTTGGCAGCGATAGCGTAATTGAAGCTTATGTTTGGATCAAACCACCAGGTGAGTCAGACGGTACCAGTGATACCTCACAAACGACTCCTGATTCTGAAGGTAAGAGTTTTGACCCTATGTGTAGCTCAGCTTTCACCGGCTCAGGTGGCGTGCTAACTGGTGCTATGGATAATGCACCTTCTGCAGGCGCATGGTTCCATGAACAATTCAAAATGCTAGTAGAAAACGCTAAGCCAGCGCTTTAATGCCCCAAGTGGCGGTAAAAATATCGCCACTTCAACAAGGTCATAACAGAGCAGTCACAAATATTATCAGCCTTTCAAAGAGATTCTTTAGTGCTACACACAGCTAACAGAATCCTATTAGGCTGATTATTTTCTAATAAAATTTTTTATGATGTCGTGTAAGCGCTACGTGCTTTGAGCGCGTGCATATAAGGAAATTACCAATGAATAAACTATCAAAGTTTAAAAAAATAACAAAAATTTCAACGATCGCAGCCGCTATTGCCTTAACAACGAATGCTTACAGTGCAGAGCCTGTTAATAATGATGATTGGCTGCACGTTGAAGGTAACCAAATTGTTGATATGCATGGACAAAAAGTCTGGTTAACGGGAGCAAATTGGTTTGGTTTTAACGCCGGCGAACGTACCTTTCATGGTTTATGGTCAGTCAATTTAGAAACCACGTTACAGGCGATCGCTGAGCGCGGTATTAATATTTTAAGGGTGCCAATTTCAACTGAGTTGTTGTATGAATGGAGCCAAGGTAAAACGTCAAAACCTAATGTGAATACGTCAACTAATCCCGAGTTAGTGGATAAAACAGACTTAGATATATTTGATATCTTTTTAGCGTTATCGAAAAAGTACGGTATAAAAGTTTTACTTGATGTGCACAGTGCCGAAGCAGATAACTCTGGCCATGTTTATCGCATGTGGTACAAGGGCGAGATTACCTCAGAAATTTTCTATCAATCATGGGAATGGGTAACAGAACGCTATCAAAACGACGATACTATTCTTGCCATGGATATTGAAAACGAACCTCATGGTAAACCTTGGACTGATACTGATTTTGCTAAATGGGATGATTCTACTGACATTAACAACTGGAAGTACGCTTGTGAAACAGCATCAAAACGTATTTTAGCTATCAACCCAAACATGTTGGTTTTGTGTGAAGGGGTAGAGTCTTTTCCTGCAGACGGCGTAGATTGGACTTCAAAAGATAAAACCAAATACCTTAACAACTGGTGGGGCGGAAACTTACAAGGTGTTAGGGATTACCCAATTGACTTAGGTGAACATCAAGACCAATTAGTGTATTCACCACATGATTATGGCCCACTTGTATATAAACAACCGTGGTTTTACGAAGGTTTTAATAAAGACACTTTGTACAATGATGTCTGGAAAGATAACTGGATGTTCATTCATGAGGAAGGTATCGCACCATTATTACTTGGTGAGTGGGGTGGCTTTATGGATGGCGGCGATAATGAAAAATGGATGGTCGCTATTCGAGAGCTAATTATTGAACATGGTTTACATCATACTTTTTGGTGTATAAACCCAAATTCGGGTGATACTGGCGGTTTACTCAATAACGATTGGACAACGTGGGATGAAGAGAAGTACGCCTTATTTGAACCGTCACTTTGGAAAACACAAGAGGGTAAATTTATTGGCTTAGATCACCAAGTGGTGTTAGGTAATGACACTGTAGGGACTAACGTCGCTGATTATTACTACTCATTATCATCCTATGTCACAATTGATTCACCAGCGCAGGGCAGTAATGTCCTAGTCGGACAACCATTTGAACTGTCACTTAAAATCAATAGATTAGCCGGTGTAAATGTTTATCTTGATGACGTATTAGTTACGGCAACAAGTGATGAGAAAATCACGATCACCGCGCCAGCCATCGAACAAGTATTCACTGTAAAAGTCGTGGGCACACTTGAAAATGGCGATGAAACTGAAATTTTAACCAGCGTAAATTTCAATGCCTTAGAAGTTTTACCGGCAGAAATTTCTATTTCATCACCAGAAAATGGTACAAGGATTGAACAAGAGAAAGACTTTAGCCTGGCAATAGATCTAAAAAATGCAGCGGGTTATACGGCGACATTTAATGGTGACTCACAAACGGTAACTAATGGTGGAGATGTAAGCTTTACTGCGCCTGAGCAAATAGGTGTATATGCCATTAACGTCACTGCTATTGATGAAGACTCACAGCCATTATCAGCAACTGACACTATTGATATTGACGTGATAGATCGCACTATCGTATGTGCTGCAGGTAACGAGAATGTTTGGAATACCGGCTTTGTTATTAACGATGTCAGTATTACTAACGCTGGTGATACCGCCAAACCTTGGTCTGTAGAACTTCATTTTGACGCAGACATCACTTATGGCAATGGCTGGAATGCTACGTTTAGTCAACTCGATAGTAGAACCATTTCAGTGACTTCCACACAAGATTTAACCCCAGGTCAGGAACATAAGTTTGGTTTTCAAGCCAATCATGGTGGTAGCTTCAACACGCCAATTTGTTTGACTAAGTAGTTAAATATCTGAGCAATTAGTTAGCTAAGTAATTAGTCAGCTAATTAAATAAACAGCAGTAAGTGGAAGCAGTTGTATTTCCTCTTACTGCTCAACGTAAAAGGTTGTATCAATGCCGCTAAATTTATGATTTTTGTTGTGTGCCGTAAAAATAAAGAAAAACCATGTCTGGAAGTATTTAACCAGCACAACAGGATATTAATTTAATGGCATTGGTATTAGATGAGCAAATTAAACTTTGACGACCTTACTTTTGTAAAATTAAGGAAATAATAATGAAAAATACCTTAAAAACACTTGCCGTAGCGTTAACGCTAATAACGGCAAATAGTGCACAAGCAGAGTATGACGGTAAAAATGGTCCTGGTGTTCCACAAACGGGCTGGACGCAAGGCCAGTATTTAAGTCACGTACCTTATGGTGGCCGTATGGTTACCTTTCATCGTGGTTATTACTACGTTATGGGCCAAGGCAGTACAAGCCTTTGGGATATTTCTAATCCGTTAGATCCGATAATGGTTGATGAAAAAAAATATGGCGATAATGGTCATCGCTGGTACAAACTCAATAGTGATATATTTTGGCGAGAGTATTCAATGCCAGAAATGGGTAGTGGCGAATTTCATTTTTTAGATATGTCTGACATGTTGGATTTAAAACCGTGGACTGATTCACAAATTCCTGTGCCGATTAAAAAATCAGGACAAAATGAAAAATGGCAAATGATGGAGAGTTTTCCAACAGGCACTAATGGCGGTAATGTTCATGATGTTAGGTATAATGATCCTAACCAAAATCCTGATGCCATCACATCAACTTTCTCTCTTAATACATCAGGTATAAACAGCAGTCTACGTTTTCGTATTGGTAACTTGTTATTTATAACCGGTAACGGTTTAGCGGTATTTGATATTGGTGATCCTGAAAATATTAAGTTTTTAGACTCAATTGTTGGTTCATACAACCAATATACTACTACCTATCATGTGTGGCGAAACCATGTGGTATTTTTAAATGGTAATAACAGCAACAAAGACAGCAATAATTTAGTGATGATCGACTTCTCCGATCCCTCTGATTTAAAATACTCAGGTGGTGTGCCATTTGATATGTCACCCGGGCGTTATATGTATTTCCAAGATAAATATGGTTTTGCTGGGAGTGATAAGCGCGGCGTGAAACTCAATATGGAAACCCTAGAGGTTGAGCAAGAGTTTGATGCGCCGGGTCCTTGGCCTGATACCTTCCTAGATTTTCAGTGGATGCCACTTGGTCCTATCTTGTCTATCAGTGGTTCAAACGGTGGCAATGGCAAAACTTTCTTTTATGCCCATCAAGATGGTCCGGACGTAACGCCACCAGAAATCGGTTTTCATCATCCCTTTGCTGAGAGTACTAATTTACCTGTTTCTACAGTAATAGGCTTAGTCATCAATGAAATCTTAGAAGAGCGCACCTTAACGCCTGACAACATTCAACTACGTAAGGTAGGTTCGTCAGAGCTTATTGATGGTGATATTGTTAGTACGAGTTATCAAACCGTTAACTTTACTCCGAAACAAATGCTTGAAGAAGACAGTACTTATATAGTGACCTTAGTTGCTGATGGTATTAAAGATGTTGCGGGTAATGGCGTAGACGAATATAGCTTTAGCTTTTCAACGGGCTCAGAGTTAATCAATAACCCTCCACCTATGGTTACTGATATTAGCTATGGTTCAACAGAGCCAATTATCATTAATGAAGAAACTTCATTTATGATAACAGCAGCAGACAGTAGTAATGAAGTGCTCGAATATAGCTGGGATTTTGGCAATGGTAATACAGATTATGTGACAAGTAATACCCTAAGTCATAGTTTTACTGAAGCTGGCGTTTACTCCGTTGCCGTGAAAGTAAGAGATGAGGGCGGTAATGTTACGAGTTACGCTGAAAATATTGTCGTGGTTGAAGGTTTATATACAGACCAACCAATACAATCGTCTCAAATGGCTTTAAATGAAAGTTTAAGTTTGTTGGCAATTGTTAACCCAGACAACAACTCAGTGACGTTAGTCAATACTAGCGATAATAGCATTAAAGCTGAAATAGCGGTGTGCGCTGATCCGGTTTCAGTTACTAAAGTGAATGATGAATTTTGGATTGCTTGTCGTGACGCTGATCAAATTAATGTTATTGCTGCTATTACAGCCAGCGTAACGCAGTCAATTAGCTTAACTTATGGTGCTAAACCTATTGCCATATTAGCTGGACCAAGTGAGGGCACGGTATATGTTGCAGAAACAGGATCAGGAAACGTTACTGCAATAGACAGTGCTGATTACACCATTTCTACCAGTAATTTTGTGGGGGAAACCCCTCGAGCACTGGCAATGAACAGTGACGGCAGCGCTTTATATGTAAGCCGTTTTATTTCGGGTCAAAGTAACGGCCAAGTTTGGCAGTTAAATCCAACGTCATTAGAAACCACTAGCAATATAGAAGTATTGATGGATACAACCTCACTTGACACTAGCTCGAGTGGCCGTGGTGTGCCAAACTATTTAGCTGGTTTAGCTATACATCCGAGCAATAATACTGCAACGGTTGTTGGTAAAAAAGACAACGTATTACGTGGTACAAGCCGAGATGGTAATCCATTAACGTTTGAAACCTCAGTACGTAGTTTAGTGGCACAATTAAACTTAGAAACCGCCACTGAAACCTTCGCTAAACGTGTAGATATTGATAACCATGCCCAGCCATCGGCAGCGGTATATGATCAATATGGCAGTTATTTATTTATGGCGATGCAGGGCAATAATCGTATTATTGTTTTAAATGCCAATAATGGACAAGAAGTGGCAAGGTTAGATGTTGGTTTTGCGCCGCAATCGTTATTACTTGATAAAACCAATAACCTGTTATACGTGAAAAACTTCATGAGTCGTTCGGTATCTGTGATTGATGTTACGCAATTAGTTGAACAAGGTCAGGTTGATATGAGTATCTTAGCGACTATCGATACTGTAGCTAATGAAACTTTAAGCAGTGAAGTATTACTCGGTAAACAAGTTTTTTATAATGCTGCTGATGAACGTATGACACTAGACGGTTATATTGCTTGTGCCACTTGTCATCAAGATGGGGATTCGGATAGCCGCGTATGGGATTTTACCGACCGAGGTGAAGGCTTACGTAATACTATCGCGTTAAAAGGGCGAAGAGGTGATGGTCATGGTCGTGTCCATTGGTCAGCCAATTTTGATGAGATTCAAGATTTTGAGCATGATATTCGTGGTCCATTTAACGGCAAAGGGTTTCTCAGTGATGCACAATTTAATGACGGCACTACTAACCAATCATTAGGTGATGCTAAAGCGGGTAAATCAACTGAACTTGATGCACTAGCGGCTTATATTGAATCACTAGATACGTTCGAACCAAGTAGTCACCGGACAGATAATGGCGAATTAACGGCTGATGGTGAATTAGGCAAGCAGTTATTTAGCGATGCCGGTTGTGCAAGTTGTCACTCAGGTGTTGACTTTACTGATAGTGCTTTAGGCTTTGCTCATGATGTTGGTACAATTTCAGCACAAAGTGGTAATCGATTATCGGGCAGTTTAGCTGGTTTAGATACACCTACGTTACGTGATTTATTTGCTAACGCGCCGTATCTACATAACGGCTCTGCTGATGATTTATCGACATTGTTTGGTGATAATAACGCCCATGGCGATACTGCTGGTTTTTCTACTGAGCAAGTTCAACAATTAGTTACTTACTTATTGCAAATTGATGGTAGTGAAGCCGCTGCAGCGGCTAATAACTTAACGTTAACTTTAGCGGGTTTAAGTAATGGCGACACCATTCAAACAGATGACGTAGCATTAGGCTTAAATACTAATCTAGCAGGTGTTAACAAGGTTGAATATTATGCTGATGGTGTTTTAGTGGCTCAAACAGAGCAAGCACCATTTACAGCAAGTTGGACACCTAATGAGTTTAAGCAATACCGCTTGCAGGCAAAAGCCTTTTATAAACAAGGGATAACAGCTTCAACTACACCTGAAATCAGTGTTGAATACGGAGCTACCGGCAGCTGTCAAATCACTTATTCTGTAGCGCAACAATGGAGTACGGGTTACCAAGTGAATGTTACTATTATTAATGATGGTGATGAGCCTATTGCTGGTTTCGACCTTAACTTTACCTTAGGTGCTGGTGAAACCCTTACGAGCGGTTGGAATGCTACTATTACAGGATCGGGGCAAAGCGTATCGGCAATTAACGCGGCTAGCCATTGGAACGGGACTGTGCCAGTTAATGGCAGTATTAGTTTTGGTTTCCAAGGCAACAAAACCAATGTACCACTAAGCATACCTTCGGACTTTAATCTTAATGGGAAAATATGTACTACGACTAATTAATTTTACTTTTGACACTATCTGTAAATGTAAATGTAAATGTAAATGTAAGTGTTAAAAGTGAATGACAAAAGTTAACTAGTAAATATTTACTGATAAAAATCCGTATTCAGGTAATGCTGAATACGGATTTTTTTTGGTTGGATATATTTAGCGCATGTCTTATACCAATTCCATTAAGTTTGTGTTCTTGTTGTGCGAAGGAAAAATAAATCAAGGTAAGGCGCTCGATTGAACAATAGCTGGCTATTGGAATTGAGAGCAACGAATTCTTGGGGTATTTTAACCAGCACAAGTGGGTAATAATTTAATGGAATTGGTATTAGTAGAGCTATTGCCTAACTTAGGAATATCAAATAACTATCTACCGTACCCCAAATCGCTATCTACTATGTCTCCTTATGTCGTAGCGATGAACTTTGCATAATCGGTATGAATGTCAGCGCCAATTTGTGTTAATAAATTCATTAACCCTAAGTGAGCTCGGTCAAAGCAGGGTTGCTCGCTATACATACCTGATAAAAATTTTACCGCGCCGCCACTGACATTTTCGGGCCTCCCTGGGCAAGGGGTTTTCGCGGTAAAATCGAATGTTGTACGCTCATAGGCTTGACCTAACCATTGCCCATAACACTGTAAATCAGGAAATATTTTAGACTCAAAGGTATTAAAATCTACACTGTGGTCAATAAATTTAAGTGCTTGGTAACTGGCAAACAGTGCTTTTTTATTTTTGTTAAACATATAACTATCAACAATTTTTGGCATCATCGCGGTGAAGCTATCAACAAAGCCATCACTCAAACTACGAACACAGCCGAAGTCTAAAACGCCGAGTTGGTCATCAGTTAAAACTAAAAAATTACCTGGGTGAGGGTCTGCGTGTATTTTTTTCAGTGTTAAGGCGCTATACCAAAAAAAATCAAATAGCTTTTGTCCTAAAGCATTTCTTTGTTGCTGACTTGGTTGTGTTTCAAACCATTTATCTATGTGTTGCCCTGTTAACATTTCCATGGATAATACTCTAGCTGTTGATAACTGCTGATTAACCTTGGGAATAACAATGCCGCTTAGCTTCATTTCTTGTTGAAACCAGTTTAGATTATTGGCTTCAATTTCATAGTTGACCTCTTCAGATAACCTTGTTTTTATTTCAGCTAAAACTAAGGTGATTACCTGCTTTTTGGGCATACTGTTAGTGGTTTTAGCTAACAACCAAAACAGTTTTTCTAACATTTTTAGGTCGCTGTCAATGGTTGCTCCTATGCCGGGATATTGAACCTTTACCGCTAGTTTTTCATCGTTAAACGATAAGGCTCGGTGAACTTGACCTATACTTGCCGCTGAAAAGGCTTCGCTATCAAATTCTTTAAAGAGCTGTTTAGGTGTGTTGCCTAGCTCTTGCACCAATTGTTTTCTAACTAACGCTCTATTAATAGGAGGCACTTCATGACAAGCCGACTTTAATTTATTGCGAATGGTTTCAGGCAGCATGTCGGTTTCCATACTTAATAGCTGAGACAGCTTAATTGCTGTGCCTCTAAGCTGACTTAATACGGTAAAAACTAGCTCTCCAATTTGCTCTTCATGCTGTTGAGATTGCTCATTACTTCTTGCTTGAGAGTTCTTCGCCTCAGAGTTTTTAGCTGAAAAGGCTTTTCGTACTTTATAGCCTGCATGTTTCAAGCCTATTTTGGTTACTGCTGCGCCAGCAATAGCGCTTCGTGATAACGTTGAGGTGGGTACCTTTTTTGGTGTAAGCATAACTAAACCGCTGCTCTTTGGTTTTTGTTTTGATCTTTGTTTTGGTGCTGCTTATTTAGATGTTGCATCATCAAACTTATTATTGGCGGGAACATTAGCCAAAAACCAGACTCTGGCATGATGGTAATACCCATAACGGTTAATAGTAAAAGATTGAATGTTACTGAAAGTGGTACGAGGCAGTTATTTACTGACTCAAAATGTTTTATTAATAGCCCTGTAATGAAGAGTACTTGTCCGAATAAGAAAAACCACACTGCTGCGGCTGATCTATCAGTACTTAGGCTATTAATAATGCCGTTATCATACAGTGAGCTATATTCAGCGGAGAACATAATAATTGCAAATAAAGTGTGACATGCTGATACCGCTATAATCCAATTACCTTGCCAATTTTTCATAATACATTCCTTTATAAGTTTATTAATTTAATATTTTTCATTCAGTAATTTTAATAAGTATTGTTAACTAGGTACTTTTCATTAGGTATAAGATTGAGTGAAACGAGTACAACCTGATCAGTCTCTTAAAATCCCAATGATTTTTTCATTATTAATTTGTTTAAAAAGCCACTACCCATAAAGCGGAATAGATGTGCTTTTATAAAAAAGCTAACTAGATCAGTTGCTTTAGATACAATACCGCTTTTTAATATTTCTACGCCAAGGTCTAGCGACATATCTATCATTTGTGTGGTGTTGCTGAATTCTTCTGAGTCATCGTTAACCCAATACAAAAGTACTGCTAATAAGTAGTCATTAGCGAGTTTTGCCGTGGCATCAGTAAAAGGAGATTTAGCAATTTCGCCTGCTTGCTCTGCGTCATTAAGTAAGTTACGAATAAGGTCGACAAACTCCTCTCTTACTGGGGCGACGTCTTTAAATAAAATGCTTGGTGACTGCATTATCATATTGATGCTGTCGCACACAAACTCTCGGTTGGGTAAGAAGTTATTCAGATAGATATCAATGAGTAATTGCAGCTTTTCTTGTAAAGAATATTCACAAAGATCGTCTTCAGCTAAAAATTGTTGCGCTGTTTCTGTGGCCATTAAGCCGTAATAGCCATAAATCAGTTTGTCTTTATTGGCGAAATATTTGTAAATAGTCGCATCACCAATGCCTGCTTCGCGGGCTATTTGTTTCATGCCGGTAGCTTCAAAGCCGTTTTCACTGAATAGTTCAACGGCTGTGTTGATTATTTTTAGTCTGATCTCTGCTTGTTGTTGCTTAGATAATCTCGCCATAAGATACGCTCTATTGTTTAATTGTGTTTATGTAGTTATTATATGATAGATCGTATCTTAAATTATTCCAAGTGTTGATTGAAATTTATTTGTTGCGCCTTATTTGTGCTTTATTTGTACTGATTTTAGTTTCTGTTTAGTTTCTGTTTAGTTTCTGTTTGGTTTCGAGTTGTGGTGGGATTTTGGCGTTAAACACATGTCTTAATGACGTTAATAATAAGTAACGCTATAATGCGGAAAAATTAATAATATAAAAGGTAAATTAATGACAATTCGCACACCTAATTCCGCATTATGGGCTTTAGTGTTAGTCAATCTTATTTGGGGAGTCGGCTTTGTTGTGGTTGATGGTGCCATTGATGTTATGCCTGTTAATACCTTTAACGCTTTTCGTTTTGGTATTGCGGCATTAGCATTATTGCCTCTGTATTTTTTACAAAAAAAACCAACAAAAACTGAAGATGATTACACCGTAGCAGAACTACTTAAAGTTGGTTTTGGTTTAGGTTTGTTATTGTTTTTAGGTTTTGCACTGCAAACCCAAGGTATGATTTATACCAGCGTGTCTAATACCGGATTTATTACCGGTTTATGTGTTCCTTTAGTACCTATTATCGGGTTTATTCTCTTTAAAACGAAAGTAGGTATAGAGGTTTGGATAAGTGTTATCGCCGCTACCATCGGGTTATATTTTTTAACCATGGGCGATACAATGGCATTGAACCAAGGTGATGTGCTAGTCGCAATTAGCGCTGTTTGTTATGCCGCTCACATTACGCTAATGGCAAAATATGGTGGGCGATTTGCCGTTATTTCGCTCAGTATTATTCAATTAGCAGCCGTTGCTTTATACAGTACGCTGGCGGCAAGTTACGAAGCATTGGCCAATATCAATGAAAGCTATCCGCCGTTTATTGAACAAATTTCAAACACCGATGTTTGGGCTGCCATACTTTACTCAAGTATTTTAGCGAGCGCGTTTGCTTATTGGGCACAAACCTCCAGTCAACGTTTACTTGAGCCACACAAAGTCGCCCTTGTTTTTGCATTAGAGCCAATCTTTGCTCACATTGCTGCATTTTTCATTTTAGGCGAACACCTTGGTATTAACGGCTGGTTTGGCGCAGGGTTAATCATTGCAGGTATGCTTTATTCTGAACTCGGTGGTAGAAGAAAAGTTAAAATACAGCCATTAGACCAAATGGCTGCACCGCTCGAAAAATAGTGTGTTGAGCCATATAGCGACTTTTACTAATAAGTAAATTACTTATTAGTAAATTGTTAATAGGCAGTAGTCGTTAGTTAAAGCATTCGCTAATCAATCAGGCACTATCTCAAAATGGTTGTTGTTGTTGCAGTACAAATAACTACGTTTGAGATTGATTGTTGTTTACAATGGTACAAACAATTATCTAGTTAGGTTTCAATGTCATATCTTATTTCGGTTACCCTCTTGTGGGCTTTTTCATTTAGTTTAATTGGTGTGTTTTTAGCAGGGCAGGTTGATGCTTGGTTTTCGGTATTCATGCGCATTGGTTTGGCGATGTTAGTCTTTTTACCCTTCTTACGATTAAATGAAATTAGTGGGAAAACCGCCATTAAATTAATGGGCATAGGTGCCATTCAATTAGGCTTGATGTACGTTTTTTATTATCAGTCATTTTTGTATTTGTCTGTGCCTGAAGTTTTATTATTTACTGTGATGACTCCTATTTATATCACCTTATTGAATGATGCTTTTGAGCGGAAATTTCACCTCAATTTTATGTTAACCGCATTACTGGCAACCTCGGGTGCTATTGCCATTCGTTTTAACACCATAGACGCTAACTTTATTGTTGGTTTGCTTTTAGTGCAATCGGCTAATTTATGTTTTGCTACTGGGCAGGTTTGTTATAAACGGTTAATGGCAGATCAGCAGCTAGAGCAATCTATTAACCAAAAAGCAATATTTGCCTGGTTTTTCATCGGTGCATTTTGTGTGGCTAGCATTTGTTTTTTAATTTTTGGCAATACCGACAAACTACCGACTACTGAGTTGCAGTGGAGCGTATTAGTTTATTTAGGTATTATCGCTTCAGGAGTTGGCTTTTTCGCCTGGAATAAGGGCGCTACGTTGGTGAATGTTGGTGCACTGGCTATTATGAATAACGTGCTGATCCCTGCTGGTATCATCGTTAATTTAGTGATTTGGAATCGTGATGCAGATATCCCTCGATTAGTTTTTGGTGGCTCACTTATAGTATTGTCGTTAATATTAAACCAATGGCTAGAAAAGCGCAGAAAGTCATATATAACTAGTGAGTAAATAGCTGAAGCTTTAAATACAACAGCTTGCTTTAAGTCACAGCCACTTTCGATATTGATGGTCGAAAACCTAATGTTTAATAGTTATGAATCTTTGACTTTTTTGGAATACGGGGGCGACAATTGCATTTAATTAGCTGCTAATTTTATAATGTAGAATCACATATATTTAGTTAGCCAATGATTTGGTAATTTTAATGGATAAGTCAAATTAAATAATAAAATCAATTGGATGAGGTGAGTTTATTCCCATATCCTCCCTCTTTAACCTGCTAAAAACCTTGTACAGCTCACTGAACATGTAATTATTCCAATACCAATATTTAGCTGTATACATCAATAATTGAGAAATCAAAGGACGGGTTTTACTTATGAAAACTTCACGGAAATTATACTTAGGGTTAGTAGCATTATTTGGACAAGTTGCCATGGCTCATGATGGGGTTGTTAAAATTAACAACAATGAGTGTAGTGGTGTTTCTTATCAATTCGGTATTTGGAATGAGTCAAGTCGAATAGGACAAAGATCATCAAATCGAAGTAGTCAGCCGTTAACAACGTGTAATGACGGTATCACTGAAGATAATTGTGGCCAGTTTGAACTTGCTTTTAATTTTAGTGAAGACTTTTGTGCTATATCTACTGACACACGAAAGCAAGCAATCTATAACGCAATATCGCAAACATATTATTATGGACCTGAAAATTTTATTGTAGAAGATAATCGGATCAATTATTCTTTAGCAGAAGGAATCGATTTTTCCTGTAATATCTGTTCAAGCAATGAAAATATTCAGTTTGAAAATAGTAACAATCAGGCTAAAGATTATTTTTTAACGGGTGAGAGCATCTTTTTGCACTGGTCGTTAAGCTATCCATACCCGACCTCTTTACCTTATGACGGATACAAAATAAAATATCATAAACGATTGATCAACTCTAATGATACATTTCAATTTATAACTGAAACAAATATAAATCCAGGAGCATTCGGTAGAATTGATTTAACAGCACAATTGACATTTGAAGCTTGCCACGAATATAACATTAAATTGTCTGTCAGAGATACGCCCAGTGGCCTTTGGGCCGATACAAGTCACACTTTTAACGTTTTTGATAACTTACTTTGTCCGCGAGTTGCAGAAAGTGTACCAGAAGGTCCTTCACCAATTCGTCATTAGAACCTATTTAAGAAAAGATCATGAAATAGTAACTAACGACTTGCCTGCTGCTTAATAATGTTTAAATATTCGGTAAGTTTAGTTACTAACTCTTCACGGACAGCAGACGTTTTATCACACTTGTTAAGCACATAATGACAAGTTCTTATAACATTACGCCAACGTGGTTTCGTTGGCAGTTTTTCAGTATTTAAATAACGCTCCATTGCTCTTACTCTCAGACGACCATCATCAATGGTTACTTTCCAAATTTTGCTTTGTTCAGCTAATTCTAAACGACTTAGTTGAGTTTCTTGCTCCCAAAGCTGAGTTGCCAGTAACATTAACTCAACCAGACGTTGGCGAATATCAACTGTTGACTGTTCAATAGTATTTACCTGAATATGCGGTGTTTCTTCAACCAAAGGCATATCGTCAAAAGTAGACTCTACTTTAACAACAGTATCTTCCTGTAGGTTATTTAGCACCGGGCTTTTTTTAAGTCGCTCCTTTTTATTTTTGTATATAAAAAAACTAATACAACTGATTAACATTAATGTAGCTACCCAAATAAATTGGTTATTTGTTAAGTTTAACGCGATTTTTTCTTGAGTATTAGCTTCAACATTTTTGATATGTTTGGCTTTGCGGATAAAATTTAATTTTCCAAAGTATTGTTTTTTTTGCTCTAATTGTTCGGTCAGTACATCTGAATATTCTTGCCAATATTGGTTAGACAGTTTAATTTGATCCATTTCGACCAACAAAGAGGCTAATGTATTCAAGTATTTTTTTAACTGTTCAATATTTCTCTGCTCGCGACTCTTATTAACACCATTGATTAATATCTGTTTTGCTAATTGAGTTTTTCCAACAGCTCTATAAAAATCTGCTTGTACCAGCTCTGATTCTGGATCAAAGTGATTACTATCTATTTGTAATTTAAGAGTATTGTTACTCTGTAAATATTTTTCCGAAGAGGGGAAATCTTCCAAATTTAAATAGATCCTAGCAATTAAACCATTAGTTTCAATAATACGATGCACAGCACCTATTTCGGTAAAATCTCGAATGCTCATTGTTAACAGTTCAATTGCTTTATGTTGTTGATTAACTTTAATGAGCGAGCGAGCCATATTTATACGGGTATGAGCAGCATTTAGGTGATTACTTTGCTGTATTTGATTTAACAATGCTTGCCTGTACATGATTAAAGCTTTGTTATCATCGTTATTATGTCGGTAAGCATTTCCCAAGTTATTAAGCACTTTTATTGAACCTTTAGCATCATTGAGTTCTTTATACATAATTAACGATTTTTCTAATAAATAGGACATGGTCTGATAATCAGAAAAGACTTGAGCTATATTGGCTAGTGCGTTGTAAACATTAGCTAAAGCTTTTATATCTTGCTGTTCATTGGCATATTGATATGCCAACTTAAAATGAGCGAGTGAATTGATAAAATGTCTTGAATGATAGCTGTTAACCCCTTGGGCAAAGGAAACTTCATACAAGACTTGTACACCAAAACCCTTGGCTTTTATAGATATTTGCTCAAGCTGGTTACGAGATTTATTGGTATCACCAGCTTTTCGGTAGAGATTGGCCAAGTATATCGATTGACGAATAGTATCAATATCATTGGAAATATTTTGATCTAGCAGTAATTCACATTGAATAATTTGACCCGCAAGGCTTTGTTTAGCTGTATAAGGCTTTGAACATGAAAGAGCTTCATTTGCACTACTTGTGAGCGAAAAGAAGATTAAGAATAAAATAGCTGTAAAATTTTTCATAATACCTATTTAAAAGTAAAAAGCAGCCTAACTTTCAACATGAAGAAATAATGGGAGTACACTAAGTCATTGAACTCAGTCCCTGCATGGAGAATAACGAATAATCAAGTTAACAAAGGCTATATGTTCTGACCAATCGTTTTGAAATTATACAAAATAACACTGCCAATAAATACCCTAAAATCCCCAGTTATTCCCTTTTTATCCCCTATTTCGGCCTACTTAAAGTAATTGAAATACTTATGATTAATGAGTTGATAGTTGTTTATATAAAAAGCGTCGCTTTAACTATTGACTCATTAAATAATTTAAAGCACTTAACATTAAAAGGAATATAAGATGAGAAAGACTAAGATAAACTATTTATTAGGGGCTGTGCTATTTTCTATATCAGCATTTAACTTGCCAGCCCAAGAAGCATCAAGCTTCTATGAATCTAAACAGTCGGAAATGGTAGCAGCAGAAAATGGTTTTGTTAGTAAAGAAACGTTTGACGGTATTATAGCCTTTCAAAACCAGGTTGATTTAGCTGTTTTTGCGCTAAATAAACAACCTGAAGTATTAATAACCTATATCAATTATATTAATAGTTATGCTGAAAATTATATTTCAGCAGCCGTTTTTATTAAAAACAGAGACCCTAAATTGTATGAAATAATTCAACAAAATTTTGAACAGTCTGATAACAATAAACTGTCATTTTCAGACTATTTTGCACAAGAACTTTTGCTTAATAAACTCAATTCATTATACGAAGAAAAAATAGGTCTACCGCGTGATAAATATTTTAAACAAATAATTATGGATAATTACCCTGAACTTTTTCTAAGCTATCAAGAGAGTATACCAATTAAAGATATCACCGACTTTTTTGAAAAATATTTACCAGAGAATAAGTTAGAACTTATCACAGCTACAAATAAAGGTAAAACAGGTAACCCTACAGGCGGTGGAGGACCGCGTGCAGACTGTGGATGTACTCTGTACAGAACTGTTCAAAGTGATCCTTCAGCCCCAGAGGCTACTATTCATAAGAGGGAGGATAGGCATCCTGCAAGTCCAAATCAATCTTTTACAGAGCAATGGGCTGATAAAGCGCCTCTTTATCAACGTAATCAATGGAATGCAAAAAGCTGGTCAAGCCCACAAGAAGTTGACAAAAATACCAGTTTAATTTCAACCAGTGCTTCTATTTATTATGCCATTAATTGTGACTACTGTGGAAGTAATGAAGGCTGTGTTGCCGATGTTAATTATCTAGGTAGTCTTGGCACTAACTTAGCTGTTGATACCAATGTAACAGGAATTTTTGGCAGCGGTGTTTCTGAATCACTTTCAACCACTCACTCTACTTTTGAAATAAGAACAGATACAGGCACTGGCCGCACCATGCTTTTTGATAAAGAACTTACACTAATGAAGTCACATTCCCGAACATTTAATATGCAAGGCATCAAGAATTTTGTTGCAGCAGTGAGTAATGCAGCTAAAACGATTAAAATAGATAGAAATGGCAACACGAATGATCAGTCCAATATCAATGAAGTGCTTAATGAATTAATTACTACCGGTAAAACGATTATGACCAATGAAGATAAAAACCAAGCAGGTGCGTCTCATCATATGAAAGTTGAAGTAGACTCAACCAATCAAAATGGTTTTTCAAAGATTAATTTAAGGAATGGGGAAGGGGTCACTTTTGCAATGAAAACGAATAGTCATATAAAACTGAAAGAAGCAGACGGCGCTAGTTATCATACAAGTAATTCGACAGGGGGAGTATTAGGGGCAGCTATCTCTGGATTTCAATGTACCAGCGGTGTCGTTAACAAGCCAACAAAACAAGGCTGTTGGTTAAAAGGGGCAGGCATGGATACACCACATAGTTTAACAACGCTTGAAGGCAAGATAAATGGTTTTATAGGTCGCTCTTTAGGTATTAACAATTTCGATAGTACTCAATATAGTAATGGCTGCTATTACTAAGACAGATAAATAACGGCTAAAAAAAACCACCTTTTGAAAGGTGGTTTTTTTATATCAAAAAATCGGGCGTTAAATGCCTGACCTTATTTATTCATATACTCAGATTTACGCCATGTGGTTTTACCGGCATTATCTTCAAAAGCAAGATTCATCACATTAAGCTTGCCACGAGTATCATCTGCAAGTGTCTAATTTTATCAAGACATGCTTGGTTGCGCTGTACAATAAGCGCTTTAATTGCAGCCACTTCATTATTATCACCTTGCAAGAAATCGGCAGGAGCAAGCTATAACAAACCAGCAATGTCATCAAGCACAACTAATGTTGTCGGCAACTCGTTTGAACACGGGCAATAAAGACCTTACCCCCCCCAATTATTCCCTTTTTATCCCCTATTTCGTCCTACTTAAAGTAATTGAAATGCTTATCATTAATGTGTTGATAGTTGTTTATATAAAAAGCGTCGCTTTAACTATTGACTCATTAAATAATTTAAATCAATTAGCATTAAAGGAATATAAAATGACAGAACAAACACAATCTTCACACAAAAGTGCTCCAACAGTCCCAGCAACCCCGTCGGGTCCTACAGTACCAAGTAAATATGATAAAGATAACGTCCCAGAAGGATGGACCTATGTTAATTATAAGAACCAACCAGGTGGTGGTTTCACCTGTGGAAATTGTAGTGTTACTGAAGATGGTAGTGATGTTAACGGGCATAATTGCTAACGCTATAACATAATGTGATTTTACTTATACACCCGTTACCATTCAAAGTACTCTGAAATATGCATCTTGAATGGTAATGGGTATAAATAGTGGGCACGAGTGTGCTAGTGAATTCTAGTTCGTAGCTAACCTCAGTTCGATTTAAGCTTTAATCATCGCATTTAGCTCTATACCAGCAAGGTTCAGGGGGGGCTTATTGTCTTTGAGGCAGTAAGCCATAAGACCACCCAGTCATTTTAACATAAAACCATTCGAACTACGGTGACTAGAATGTTCAATTTGAGAAATATTCTTTAATTGGTCATTGATTGCCTCGATAACATGGCTCTGTCCCATAAAGAGAGTGCCTTAGCTTTCATGTTCTTGCGTACATTCGTGACTAATCCAATATCATTATCATCCAGTAAATCTGCCTTGAGGCTTTTACTGATACCAATTCCAATAGCCAGCTATTGCTCAATCGAGCGCCTTACCTTGATTTATTTTTCCTTCGCACAACAAGATCACAAACTTAATGGAATTGGTATGATATATCCCTTGTCCGTATAAAGTTCCCCTATCAGCCCTATCAGCCCTATCAGCCCTATGGCACTGTTAGCGAAGCTGCAATACTGGCTTATAGATTTCACATGTTTTGTTGACGTTAACATGCAACTAACTCGCGAAATCTAAAGTAAGCAATAAGCGGGAGATATTTTGCTCTGTTGCAGGTGATCGATGAACTAAACCTGCTTGTTCGTTATTGTGCCAATGCTCACCTTTAAGTAAGGCGATGTCACCACAAGAAAGCTGCTCAACATGACTGTTAGGTTTGATTACACCTGAGTATTCATCAGCTAGACCATTGCCGTTAAATCCCAATTTATTTCTGTTAACAGCACTCTGAGGAAGCCACTGAGTCGCGGGGCCATATAAAGTTGTTACCAGTCGGCATGCCACGTTGTCTACATGAAACTTAGGGCACATAGGTTGGGTAAGCAGTTTTAGTCGCAAGCCGGCACATTGTAGTTCGAATAGCGTACAAAACATGTCAACTAATAAACTTATATGTTCACAAAGTGTATGGTTGTGTTCAATGCCGTTGAGACACTCTGCAATATGCTTATAAGCGTTGTCAGGCGTTAATATAATGACAGTACTAAATGTAGGCTTTTGTTTAATGAGGCTTTCAATGCAGGGTGTCATATCTTCATTCAAAGAATGCTGCCAAACGGCTAAATTAACATCCTCTCTGTATATATCAGTCAAGGTGGTAGGGTATTTTGACTGGCTAGAAACGCGAGACTTAACTTCGGTTGTTACTATAGAGCTGGAAATAGGTAAATTCAAAAGATTAGGTATCCATACTATTATACTTCGCTTAGCTAACATAGCAGTGAAGTAGTCATTTTTATAAGAAAATAATACGGATACCATAGTGTTATACTGTAACATTATCAAGCGTTAGTTTTTCTTACTTGTTCCTTGTACAGCTTTGAACCTTGGATTCGAACTACAAATGACATAAGTGCGACCACGGCGTTTGACTATTTGACAATCAGGGTGGCGACTCTTCGCGCTCTTTAGTGAACTTAATACTTTCATTATTTACTTCCTATGCCGCCGAAGCGACTTTTGAATTTGGATATACGCCCATCTTTTTTCGCAACACGTTGTTCTCCTGTATAAAATGGGTGTGAAGCGCTTGAGATATCAAGAGTGACATAAGGATATTTTTTTCCTTCATATTCTATAGTACGTGCGGTTTTAATTGTTGAACCCACTAAAAAATAGGTGTCGGCTGCAGTATCGTGAAAAACGACTTTGTGGTAGTTAGGGTGAATATTTTCTTGCATTACAATTGCCTTTGTTGTGTTATGTTATAACATAAAGGTATCACTTTGATTACTGCGTTTCAATGTAAATGATATTCATTTTTATTTACTTGTAGGGTAGCAAGTCATACCACGGAAAGTTAATTGTTTGCTAGGGGCTAGACATCAGTGTAGCTAACTTTATTGTGGGCTAGGTTTTAGTACAATCAGCTACTTTATGTTTTGCTACAGAGCGGGTCTGCTAAAACAAACAAAGTGACCATTTGAAATGATACTTTCCTGAGCAACATGAAATCTCGCATTATCCTTGTCATAAATCATTCTTTTACTGGTCATAAATAGATCACTTTTTCGACACACTCATTGAGTAAATTTTGTCCTGAAAAATACATACTTAACTATAGGAAGGGACGCGTGAATTATTCAATTAATATAAAATGGCAACAATATGTACTAAGGCCAGTAACGCTTAGTCTTAGTATATGTGGAGCATTACTCGCTACAGTTCTACCAGCTCAGGCAACTAAACACTCATTAGTGATAGCAATTGATGGCTTAAGAGGAGATGGCATTGAAAACGCCTCGACTCCCAATATAGATAAATTAATCAAGGGTAGTTGGGCTGAGGGTTATCAAGGTGCATTTGCCCATTATGCACAAACCATGAAAGATGCAGCACCTAATAGTGGTCCAAACCATGTCGGTATTATGACCGGCGTAACTTCAAGTAAACATGGCGTAACTAATAACAGTAATGTAGGTAGCGGCAATTATACTAACTATCCACATTATCAAACGCTACTAGAGAATTATGATTCAACGTTAAATACCGTATATTTAGTGACTTGGGGCACAGATATGGCGATAAGTAACAATGCTGATTTAAAAGTCGACTCTGATGATTCTAGTAACGTTAGGCGTGCGGCAGATATTATCACGGGTGATTTTTCATCGACAGATTGGCTTCTTGGTACTCAGCCCGATTCTATTTTTTTATTTTTAGATGATGTTGACCATGCAGGCCATGTTTGCTGCTTTACTTCAAGTGATGAAGGTTACCGAGCAGAAATTTCTGATGTTGATAGTCAAATTGGTACATTGTTAACGGCAATTAAAGGCCGTCCTCATTTCGTTACAGAAGATTGGCAAATAGTGATCACTTCTGATCATGGAGGGCGTGGTTCCAGTCATGGGATTCATGCCGCAGATAACTACACTATTCCTTTTTTAGTAGCGTCAAAAGATGTTAAGCAAGGCTATCTAGCTGGTGTTCCTAATAATTATGATGCGGCCCCGACGGCTTTAGCTCATTTTGGCGTACCAGTGCCAAATAACATGGATGGTATTGTGCGCGGCAACGACATTATTGCGCAAGCACCAACCGAACTAAAAAATGGTTTAGTTACCTACATTCCTTTTTCCAATAATTACAATGACGCTTCAGGCAATGGTTTACATGCAAGTGTAGGTGCAGGTACACCAGAGTTTAAAAGTGGTGGTAAGTTTGGCAGTTACCTTGCTATCGATGGTAATCAAGAGTATGTCACGCTAGGAAACCCAATTACGATGGATTTTGCTTCAGATACTGATTTTACCCTATTTACTTGGTATCGAGTTGCGGGCGATCAAAATGGCGATCCGGTTATTATTGGTAATAAAAATTGGCAAAGTGGAGCAAATCGTGGTGTCGCATTTTTAGCTAATGCAGATAACGGTGATGATGTGGGTATGAATATCGCTTCCTCTAGTGGTGATCGTACGGATATAAAGTTCATTGATTATTCATTCAATGGTTGGTGGTTATTAGCCGCAACGTTTGATCGTGATGGGGTTGCAACCATCTATGCAGGTGATCCAAAAGGGCAACTGCATATTATTGCTGACGACATTAGGGCTGTTGGTGACTTAACCTCTTCATTAAATTGGAATATAGGCCAAGACGGTACGGGTAGCTATCCCTATAATTTGAAAGCTGATTTAGATGATTTTGCCGTTTGGCGCAGAGCACTTACCATAGACGAAATAAGTACTATTTTTGCTCAAGGTAATGGTGTTGAGCTTAATCAGTTATTTTTTAATAAAGAATCAAAATACCTCAACGCTGATTTCGACTTTATTGCCGGTGAAAACTACCATGTTGCTATTACGGCTAAAGCACACGGAGACAATTGCGGCTTTAAATTAAGTGATGTTGTTATTAATAATCAAAGTAATGCTTACTGGGATTGCTCAGGTAATATTGATGTCATGTTATTAAAAGTTACACAAGTGAGTGTTGACACTGCAGGTGAAAAACAAGTGTCTGCTACCTTAGTAACTGACACTATGGAACAAGGTTTAGAGTGGGACAGTACCATGAACAATAATGAGCGTAATGCTAAATTTAGTTCAGGCTCTGCGGGCACGCCAATAACGATGAAATTTGTTAATGATGCAAACGATACGCGACTATTTAGTCTGTCGGGTAATGAAAGTTGCGGCTTAGAGTGGGATAACACCATTAGCAATATGCAACGTAACGCCAAATGGGATTGTGCAACAAACTCAGATCCCATACGGTTTGAGTTACTAACAAAACCTGTAGAGCCACCGGGAACTGTGCCAGCTCAACTTATTGCCCATTTTCCCCTCAACGAGAGTAGCGCTGATGTGGGCGGCAATGGCTATACGGGTAGCATAAGCGGAAATGTTACTTTTATTAACCAAGATAATCGTCAATTCGCTGAGTTCAATAACAGCGGTATGATTACTATGGCCATTGGCGATAACTTACCTAATCTTCCGGTTGAAGCAATAACAGTTTCAGCTTGGGTAAATACCAAAAATACAGATTATTGGGGGGGATTATTTGGTTTGTTCCAAGACAATGGCTCTTTTGAAAAGGGTTGGTTACTTGGTACACGAGGCCAAAAATTTAGCTTTGCATTAGCTAGCAAAACATCAAGCGCTATGACCTACCTACTTGATGAACACACATTTGAACTAAATAAATGGTATCACCTCACGGCAACTTATGATGGCAGTACCATGAAACTTTATGTAGATGGTAAGCTAAAAAGTACTTCTGAAGCGCAAAAGGGTAATATCGATATGCCAACCAGCGGTTGGTGGCAAATTGGCTCATACAAAGATGACAATGAAGATTTTCGACATGACGGAAGTTTGAACGAGGTAAAACTTTTCGATCAAGCTTTAACCGAAGAAAAAATTCAACACCTGATGGTAACAACAGCAGTTGAAGTATATAAGTGACTTTTTGTTGACATGGATGTTGACGGCGCTATCAGTTGGCTAGTGAATCTCCAGTGGTAAAACTGCGCTACGTAGGTAGCGCTTTTCCATTAGTAGTTTTGATTTAAACTTTAATGCTAGCTTATTACCACGTTGTCAGTTGGGGCAAATATAATTGGCTGATGAGAGTAAAATAAAGTTACTCTGCTGCATTTGGTGTTGCGGTTAATCTAAGCGCAGTTAGAGCGATTAAAAAGATGATTTTAGTCACTCCTTTTGACAGTATTCTCAATGTTGCCCAAGACATTTACTGGATGTTCCCCTTATCCCTTTTGCTAAAAGACAAATTTGAATCATGGCGTAAGGTAGAAGATATTAACGCGGATAGTCTAGTTATTATTGGCGCCGGTCATAAAACATCACAGGATTTTCAGCTTACCAGCAGGCGCTTGCAGAGTTTATGCAATGAAAAAATGATGAGAATAACAATGCTAATCTCATCATTAATTCGGTTTTTTTGATTAGAATGTTATTTTGATTAGTAAAATAGCAGACAGTCACCTTATATATATTCGTCATTTCGGGAGTTACACTCTCCGTCATTTCCGAAGTTACTGATCGGGAATCCAATTTTTTAAAACCATGAAACTTTAACTTGTCGGGTGTTGATGGTTTGCTTTTAAATTTAAGTTGTTGATAGTGCTGGTTATTTGGTGTATTCCTTCGTGTCAGGGCGTGATGCCAAATATATAGCACAATAGGGCTTAAGTTCAGATAACTCATCAGTAGATGAGTTATCTGAAGCGTTGGTAGTGCAACGTGGGCGGCTGAAAGAAATGCAACAATTGGAGGTGTTAATTTATTTGGTTTGTTCATTTGGATAAATTAACAATGAGTGTCTTAGTCATTTCTCTAGTAATGTAAAAAATGGAAAAAGTGGCTAAATAAAGGTATTTAACCACTTAAATCATCAAATGAATAAACTACATTTCATAGCGCAATGCAGAGTCAACACTCTGGTATACCTTTCTTTCAAGGCGTTCTAATAGGTTTTTAATAAAACTTTTGCTAAAAATAGTTTCATGCGGAGATGGCTTTAAACCCAATACTTCCATTACTTTCTGAATAAAAAACTTTACCCACTGAGATAGTTTCTTGACTAAATCAATACCTTTAGCGAGTACATAAGCAAGGTGATCCAAAACGGTAAACTTCTCATATGAGCCGTAAGCAGTCGATATTTTCTTCACCACAAAAACAATGGCACTCTGTAACCACTTCAAGGTATCCATAGAAAAAGTTGCACGTGTTTTTTGCATCAACCATTGTTGAATACTTAAATCACTTTTATGTGCTTGTCGATTACCCGCGAGAGTATTCCAAGCTTTTCCTCTAGTTGATAAACAATATTCGTCCATGTCGTGGTATTTGGCGCCAGGTACAATACCTGGAGAATGTAGCCAGTAATCGGTACCAGAATCAGGAATATGTACATAAGGCCATGTTGGAATCATCGGCACTACATCGGTTTTATGAAAAACACGATAAATATGCTTAGTTGTCAGTTGTGTTGTTAAGTAAGTAGAAAAATCATGTAAACCAACCCGTGGGCTGCCATAGGTATAAAGATAGGTGCTATAAGCTTTTTTTAGCCAATTGGCACATAAGGTCGCTAATGCGCTAAACTATGACCAATACAATGAAACGTTGTAACACCTTGGGCTTTAGCCAAATTAACAAGTCCCATTAATTGCGGTTTCATACTATGAAAAGCGGTATTAAAGCCATCATGAACGGAGTAACTGGAAGCACTGCGTGCCGGAGCAATATTAAAATTACTTAGCCAATCGGCTAATAATTTGGTGCCTCGAAATACAATAAATGCTTTTCCTTTGTTTTTATTACCTTTACCTAATAAAACACAGCCAAAACCGGTGGATATTTTTATCCCTGCTGGGCCGCCTGTTTTTCCCTTGAATAAGCTATTCTCAAGTAGAATAATTCCACTACCATAGTTATCATTTAAAAAATCTACTGCCCTTTTATTTGAGCTAGATCTAGCAATAGTGTAGACATTCTTAGCTAGAGTTGATGATAATGTTGCTGTAATTCTTGTCATTTTAAAATCCTTTTAGTATTAATCCTTTATTTTATTTCTTCTTCTTCTTCATCGTCATCATAATAGATTGAAACATCTACTGGTGGATCAGGCTCTACATCCCAAGTGCAGTGGCCATATATCAGTGCTCCATTAATTTTAATATAACTTTCTTCCTCTAAAGAGAGTTCACAAGAAACAATTAATGGCTTGCCACGCGCCTCATAATTTTCAGTACTTTTCATTGTGGTGGCTTCCCAGACTAAATATTCCACATCGTCTTTATAAGCAGTGATTTTTTGATTTACCACAAATTGCATCGGTAAAAACATACCGGCAATGTTACTTCTATAAATAACAGGGAAATTAAAATTGCCATTTTCATCAGTAACCGTTTCGTCATACTGCGCTTTGTTATAGTCCACCATACGTACTAACTTAACGCCAGCCGCAGGTTTACCTTCAAAATTTATTACCCCAGTCATCTCTGAAAACAGGCATTGTTTTACGCTCATCGCAGTTACTCCATATGAAAACAATAATAATAATAAAATTGATAGAATGTATTTATTCATCTTATTCCTACTTACTGCTTACTCCGTTAAAATTCAGCTTGTGATGATAAGATATTGATATAAAATAACAATCAAGTAAATGCCGTTGTTTTTTGAAATCTGATTACACCACAGCCGGCGATAATTAAAATGATTGAAAATTAACGGTTGAATTTATATTCGTGGGAGTACAGTTAAAGTAGATGATAAGGTATTGATTTTAAAATAACAAACTCAGCCCCAAGTCCCATTATTCACATCACCAACTAGTCATCCATGCATTCCCTTCTTCGTTATCCCCGCGGTTTCGCGCAGTAACTCCCGAAGTTATTGATCGGGAATCCAATAGCTTAATATCACTGAACTTTCATTTTTATCATATTTATGGTTCGGCTTTTAGTACAACTTATTGACAAAGAACAACAATTAGGTGATTGTCTTTGTATCAGAATGGAAGTGATAGCAAACTCACAATCCCTACGCGAAAGGAACACGCGCTTGCCAGCTAAATTTTATAATCAAAATACCAATGAATTAACCTCGCAATATCTGTCAAAACATTTGAGCAGCTACATCAAAGCTGTACGACGTTTTGCCAAAAATTATAAAAAACTCTAATGCACGTATTTTAGATATTGGCGCAGGCTGAGAGCGTGTAGTCAAATGTTTATATGGAACTACTGTGAACGTCTGGCCAATAGCATATTTTATTTGTAAATTTAATTTCTATTTTTTGGACTGTAAAAATGAATACTCTTATTTGGATAGGCAGTATCTTGTTAGGTGCTGTTGCTGTTTATGTACTAGCGATTACTGCTTTCGCCACATACGTGAATAACCCCTCAACCCATGACGCCACCCCTGTGAATACTGAAGTCAGTAAACAATATCATGTAAAGGAAGGAAAAATTATTTATGTGATGGATGGTAACTTCTTTCAGATCGGTGGCAAAGAAATAGAAGGAGCAGATGTGGGGACCTTTGAAGTGATAGATCAGTCCTATGCAAAAGATATAAATTTTATTTATTATGATGGCAGACCCATTGAAGGTGGCCTGCCAGATTCTGTCGAATTTGTTACCTCTGAGCTCAATCACAGCAGTGCTAATTCTGGTTATCTTATTAGTGGCGATAACGTCTTTTGCTTGGGAGAAAAAATAAAAGGTGCTGATCCAGGATCGTTCAGCTTTATCCTTGATGGTTATGCAATGGATAAAGACTACATTTATCATTTTTATGATACGAAAATTCCACGAAAAGCAGTGCCTATCGCTATTTTAAACGCGAGTAGTGGTTACATACAGCATGCAGATCAAATACTTTATCAGGGTGAAGTCATTAGCCGCCAAGCGAAGAGCTTTGAAATAATCAATGACGAATACTCAAAAGACTCGCGCTATGTATATTCCCATGGGGCTGTTCTTGAGGGTGTGGATGCCAGTAGCTTTGTTGTTCTTAGCCCTTATTATAGAAAAGATAAAAACACCGCTTATTACTTTAATAATAAAATTATCGGCAGTGACCCCGACACCTTTAAAGTGCTAAACGATGCAATCTCTAAAGATAAAAATAACCTTTATTACAGTGATTTTTTAATTAAAAATAAAAAGCCATCTCAATTAAGCCAGTCTGATGCAGATGAACTGGATAACAGGTCAAAATGGAGACCGCTCCACCTAGATGAAACAACGGTAATATTAGTACCTAGCGATGAGGTTATTGACTTCAGTTATCACTTTTTTGCTTATAACAATGAAGTTTATGCAACGGATAGAAAACTGGTAGGCATTAAACCCGAAGAGATCATTGTTTTAGGTGATGAAGATGATGATAAATTACTGATTCAGATAGGTAATAAAATATTTTATATGGGGAGCGAAATTATTGACGCAGACACTGAAACGTTTTCAATCATATCTGGTCAATTTACAAAAGATGATAAGCATGTTTACTGGCAAGAACACATAGTCACAGACGCAGACCCTTCAACGTTTAAATATGAAGATAATTTATATGCCGATGAAAACGAATCTAAAGAATATGTATTAAAAATGTCTGAAGATTCACCGTTTGATTAATAGCTTGTATCGGCTTGAAACTAATAAAAGTAAGTTATAAATCAAACTTACCAAAGATAAAACAACTGTGATCTCCTTAATGGAACAGAAAACAATAGACTTTTTGAAAATAAAAAAAGAACGTCAAAACACTGTACTACAGCAGAAGGTTATAAAAAATTAACAAGGACAGTTGATCGAGTCTCAATCAATTGTTTTTAATTTGTTGGTGTTTAAACCTCCCTTTGAGGGGGCTAGCTTGTTTTTTGTTACTAAACCATCTTAAAGGGATGATTGTCGTTATTGTTTTGGTTTCGTTTCGTGTGTATTTATGAACTGACTATTTTATTATTTCATAGAACCTACAGGGACAAAGGTCACACTTTTACCTACCTATTTTCCGAAACTCACTTGGTGTTTGCCCTGTTTCTTGTTTAAACGCTTTATAAAACGATGAACGGGCATTAAAACCTACTTCAAGGGCAATGTTAAGTACGGTATCTTGGTTGGCTATGATTTTTGGTTTTGCCGCTTTAATGCGCCATTGATTAACAAAATCAAAGAAGTTGGTTGATAAGGTTTCGTTAAGGGTTTGTGAGATATAGTTAGGGGAAATAGAGAGGTAACTGGCGAGCTTTTGCAGTGATAGATTGGCATCTAAATAGAGTTTATCTGTTTCCATCACCGTATTGATTTTGGCTGCGATACGATCTGATTGTTCACTGCCCAGTGCTGAACGTTGATATTTTTTGGCTGAGTTGTTTTTCTTCGTTAGCGCTTGCTCTGTAGGCTCTTCTTGTTCAAGTTCTATTTTTACTGCTACATCACCTTCGATATCACCACCGTTATCAACATTAACATCAGTTCCTTTCAAACTAGCAGTGGGCTCGGTAAGCCCCGGTTTTTGTTGTAAACCAAAGTGAGCTAGACTCCAAATCAATAATAATGACAATATAGCTTCGGTTCTTATCGTAAATAATAAGTTGTCAAACAGGTTTGATGAAAACACGGTAGCTAAAGAGAACAACCACGTGCTGATGGCGATTAGCAATAGCCAGTTCATCCAGTGAAGCTCTTTATCGTCATTATTAGAGAATAAGTCCTTTAGTTTTTTGCGATAAGCAATCAAGCGATGAATAATGCGCGAAATAGTATAAACACATTGGCCAAGCCAAAGCAGTATCAGCACTAATATACTCACCATTATAGTGAGCGCTAAAGGGCCTACTGCATCGCCATCGTTAATAAATATGGCGGTATGCATGGCTTTGGGTAAAAACAATATCATTACTGAAACCATCAGTGCTGGCCATAACAATAAAAATTGACGCGCTTGCTTTTTATGAATTTTCCAAGGGGAAGGTGAGGTTAATGCTTCTACATAAAACCACAACGCGGGACAAAGCACAAAAAGAGCGGGAAAGGCTAGTGCTGTATATAAGGCATACCAATCAGGCAGTAAAGTGCTGACCATAGGCTCTAATGCCAAAGCACCATTTGCTAATAAAAATAGCGCTAGTGGTAAACATAAAACAGATTTAATACCGCGCATTAACAGCAACGGCACGCTTAAACATATTTGCCCAACCATAATCATGGTGATGGCTATTACTATGGGGTCAGTCAAACTCAATACCTTTTATTCTTACGCGTTTTGTTATTGTTACTTTTCTAAATTAAAGCTAACTCTACGCTATTGTTTATCACTTCCCTACAAAAAAGTGTCCGTGCTTTTAGTCTCGGACGATATAAGTCCTTATAAAGTATATTATTTTAATAATTCGTTTTTTAAGAAAACTGATTAGTTAGTTAATTTTAGGATTTAACTTTAGGGTTTATTTTTAGGGAAATGGAATGTTATATGAGTTCAATGATAAGTACCGCAGTTAGCACAGCTGATAGCTCAGTAGGCAGCTCAGCAAATAAAGAAGTTAGTGCTGCCGAAAATATAGCAGTTAATAAAGCTGGCGTTTTTGAAGACTTTCAAATAAACGTGAAACTGAAAATTTCGGCTCTGTGGATAGCGGTTATGTTTTGTTATGTCTATGGGGATTACATACAGATTTATGTACCTGGCATATTAGCGAAAGCGATGGAAGTGAAGGTAGCCGCTGAAACGCAATGGCAGTTTGTTGCCGTGGCCGTATTAATGGCAATACCGAGTGTGATGGTATTTCTTACTTTAGTGTTAACACCCTAGATGAATCGCTGGCTAAATATAATATTGTCTTCGGCTTTTATAGTCATGCTGATTGCCACAAACTTAACTGAAACTTGGGCATTCTACTTATTTTTAACGGCAATAGAAATTGTTATATCAATGACTATTGTATGGTACGCGTGGCAATGGCCTACAACTAATGAGAGAGATTAGATGAATAATTTACAAAGGTTTGGAGGCGCTGCTGCACTTGCTCAGGCGATTATTTATGTATTGGCTTTTGTCTATTTCGGCGCATTTTTCGACTTTCATCAAAGTGGCGATACCGCGCAAAAGTTGAGTTTTTTAGCTGATAATCAACTGATGTTATCTGTTGTGAACTTGGTTATGTATGTGGCTTTTGGTGTTTTTTTAGCGGTATTAGTGCTGGCGCTACATCACCGCTTTAAAAACGGTGCGTTGGTATTGTCGCAACTTGGTGCCGTATTTGGCGTAATTTGGGTTGGACTTGTTATTGCCAGTGGCATGATTGCCAATATTGGTTTGGCAGCGGTTATTAAACTGTCGGTTAACGAGCCAGGACAAGCGATGACCTTGTGGTTGACCGTTAATATTATTGTTGAAGGTTTAGGCGGCGGCAATGAAGTGGTTGGCGGATTATGGCTACTGTTATTAAGCTGCGCGGCGTTAAAATCAAATCAGTTTTCTAAAACACTTAGCACCTTTGGTTTATTGATTGGACTTGCCGGTATTATGACTATTTATCCTGTGGATTTGCTCACCGAAATATTTGGTATAGGTCAAATTATCTGGTTTGTATGGCTGGGCATAAGCATGCTCTGTATGAGTGAGGTTTATTATAAAGAAGCTGAGTATGATTAATCACGCTCAGCTTTGTGTTTTCTGCCAGGTACTTTAGGGATTAGCTTGTAAAGTTACCGTGATACCCGCGGCATCTTTATAGCCATAAACGTCGATATGCCAAGTACCTTCTGCTGGCGTGGTTAAGGTACAACTTTCGCTGTTACCATTTTTATAGGGGCGACAATCATACTTCGAAGAAGAAGATTGCGCGCCATGGCGAACGTAAAGGTCAGCGTCGTCAGTGCCGCCACTCATGTCGATTGTCAAAGTAGCATACCCTGCGGGTAACACTTGGCTATAACGCTGCCATTGTCCTTTAGGCACTGAAATATTAGCAAAATCATTATTAATAATATCAGGAGTATTTCCGCCTGAAGTACTAAAACTGCCCGTTAAACTTACCCCAGAAAAAGCAGCATAGGCTTTTAAACGAACATAATAAGTACCACCTGCAGATGTGCCAGTGCAAGACTCACTATTACCATTTTTATAGGGGCGACAGTCATAACTTGAGTCAGTTGGCGCAGAGCCAAACTTAACATACATATCTGCATCACCGGTGCCTCCACTGGTTGCAAAGCTAATATCTGTGGCACCAGCAGGAACAAGCATAGTAAATATAATATCTCCTCCTGATCCGGCGCTAATATTGGTTTGTGTTACGCCATTTTCTAAAATATTGTTACTTGGTGGTGGCTCGGTAATGCCGTCAATAATACTTAAGCCTGATGCGCTACGGCTCAGAGGCAATACTTCACCTATACCGCTGGCCTGCCACCAATCAATATTTTGTGGCAAAGCTAAAGGGTTGGCGTTACGTGCTTCTCTGGTTAGAGTTGCTGCACCCGAACTAAATTGCGCGGTACGTACTTCTAGCTTTGTTGGGGTAACACTGAGCACTTTAAATTGTTGAATACTGGCTAAATCAATCGTCCAAGATTTAGGATTGTTTGCTGAGCGAGCAGGTGCGCCCCAGCTGCCTTCACCAACATACACAGTGCCACCGGTGGTTGTTTTTACAAAGTTGTTACCTGAAGGCTTAAGTGCTTGGGTAATTTTGTTAATGTGGGTGTCAGATTCCACTACCAAATTCATTTTATGGCTGTAAAAGTTATCAGCCCACCAGTTATGCAAAATGGTGTTGTCAGACTTGCCGCTATAATGCGGGTACATGGGTTTATGATATTGGGCGACTCGCCATTTTGCACCACTGCCATTGGCAGAGAGATCTTGATTTAACCAATTGTTCATTGCGGTAGCGTAACTTGAATAGCCACTGTTTTTATATTGGCTATTTAAGGTATAAACCCTTAGTAGGGACGATACATTAAAAGCGCCGTAGCTGTCTTTACTATCACAAATACTATCTTGGTTATAATCTACGCCAAACACTTGGCACAGTGTTTTATAGTTGCCATCTTCATGATTACCGTGTGTAGCCACAAAAGGATAAATACGTTGGTAACTAATCCCATTAATAAGATCATTTGACAAGGTTAATTGCCAATCTTTAAGGTATTCCTTCATTTCTGAAGCTGAGTTTGCATTAGTATAATCGCCGCCGTGCATCACGAATAGTGGCCTGATTTTAGCCACTAATTTGTTGCCTTTTTGACGTGTTGTCCAGCCTGTGCGTGTATCTCCACCAGCAATAACGGTAAAACCTGTGTTGGTGGTTGGTGCTGTTTTAAACCATAAACGATCTCCACAACCGTCACTATCACAAACGCGATAAAAAACGTCAGAATTTGGTGTTAAGCCTTTTAAAGTCACGAATTGACTTTGCAAGCTACTAGCAAAGGTATGCGATGCGGTTACTTGTTTGGTTTGCCAGGTTTGCTCGTTAGTACTAGCGCCATATTTAACATGATGATTACTACCTGATGTTGGTGTAAAGCCTATAGTGGCCTGTTGTGAAGGGTTATGATCCCAAATTAAACGGTTATATTGGCTGCCCGCATAAGTGACTGAACTTGCTAGGCTTAAACCAATGGCTAAACTCACAATACTTTTGCTCATTTCCTTGCTTCCTTTTGTGGTGTATTTTCGTTAATAACGCGGCTACTTAGCTGCGAGGTGGTATTTGCCTCAGTCAGTGAACTGACTAAGATTACAAATGCTGCGTTACGGTAAGGCAAGGTTACTTGCTGACCCGCAAGGAAGTTAACGGCCAAGGCGCCGTGGTTAAATTGTGTGAAGTGCTGTGGTAATTGCTGCTGATTAGCAGATGTCCAATAGTCACCTTTATGAATAAAAGGAAAATAATCATTATTTATGCGAGCTTGACCAGGACGTTGTGGCTTCTGTATTAACGACTGCAATTCACTGGGTGTCGGAAGACGCCAATTGTGTTGATTACATAAGCCTTGGGTATTTGTGTGCCGAATAAGATCGTTGGTATCGCAGCGTTTTGCTTCAAAATAACAATCACCAAAGTTTTCTTTGCCATGTGTTTCATCAAACCAAGAGTAAGTCCAGTAACCATCATGGATAGATTCATTGTCTTTTTTTACTTCCCAAAGCACATTTAAGCTAGAGTCAACAACACAAGCCCAAGGGCCTTGCCAAGATGAAATGACTTCACCGGTATTGAGCATTTTAGTGAAGCGAGCATGTACTGGTGTTAAATGATCAGGCAGCGAAAATCGGCAATAAAATGCTAATAACACCAGCACGAGTAATGAAATAAACAGTCTAGTTTTCATAACGAATACTGCAATTGTATGGCTTTATGGTGACGCGTATGCGCAATTTGGCTACGATCAAAGGCAGATACCCACATGCAAACACCCGTTTTTAAAGAAATGTCATGTGTTGATTGGGTGTTTTTTTTACGTACTAATTCCAGCGTCCATATACCATTACGCCAATGGCCCCTTGCGCGCACGTCAGCTCTGTCGCCTTCAAATCGATTTGAGCGATACAGCACTGAAGGTAAATAGCTGCCTTCAGGTAATGTGTCTAATTGAGGCTGGTAGGGTGTTGAGTTAAACCAAGGCAGTACTTTTTTATTTTCTGCTAAAGCATTAATAGGTAAACGTTTAGGTATGATGAAGTTTGTTTTATACCATAGCCAATTCATCACATAAGCACCGCTTTCTTTTCCATCAGCCTGATAACCAGCACTGTAACGTCGCTGGCCAATTTGCACTGAAGCAGGGGCACCAATAAAATTATCGTCTGCCAAGTACATATCGTTAGTACGTACCGCTTTCCAATGCCATAAATCACGTACGGTATTGTCTAAACTGGCGTGATATCCCTTGCCATGCCAGTTGCTGGGTTTATCTTCAATGGGGGTTCTTCCTAAGTGTGTGGTGCCGTCTGCGCCACTGTTGCAAGTATTAGATAACATTACGGCAAACTTATCCTCGTAATGGCTTTGTTCATCAAAGCGGTAAAAACCATCTTCTTCAACTTTCCACCCTTTCGCTGTTTTTAGTAACGGTAAGTGTTCAATACTTTGTGTCGGGTCTTTCCAAGAGAATAAGAAAAATGTTTCTTGTGCATTTGATAATGCTTTAATGGTGACTTGTGTATGACCATCAACAAAATTAGCACCACCAATGGTATTAATGGCAATACTAGGTGTATTTTGCCATTGAGGTTCATTAGCGTGACCATCTATTTCAATCAATATGTCCATAGATATCGGTGAAACAATCAATGAGTGTTTTACTGGAATATTGAGTAAATAAAGCAAGCAGGCAATGAGGGCAATACTGGCAACTTTTAGCCACGCTATATGAATAAAAGAGGAGGGTAATAAACGTACCAGTAAGCCTTTGCCATGTTGCAGTATGTATATCCAGCTGTGCATAACCAAATAAAGTAAAAACAATAAAGCACTGATAAAGTGTAATGGTTGTAAAGTGTGTACCATTAAATCAACGCTGATTAATAAGCCGGTAAATACACTTAATAGCCCTGCGATGTAACCTAATCGATTAACCCATTTATGATATGACTGGGTATAGTAGGGCTGTTTATGCTGGCTATTTTTGAATTGGTAATAAATAAAATAGAGCACTAAAGCACTAAAAAAATAACCAGAAATTAAATGCGTATTATGAACTGCACCACTGATTAAAATGGCGTCAAAGTACATTAGTGTAGGAGTATTCAAGCTAGATATTCTGAGTCCTGTTAGCAAGCTTAATAGCACTGTGCTTATTGCAATAATATGTAGCGAAATGAAAATATTACGATTCAAACTTACTCCTAACCCTTGTTTAGATTTTACGAAAATATGCTTACATTTTATTAACATGTTGTGAAGTGAAAGATTTATGAAAAATTATGGTTAAATGTATGTTTAATGTTTTTTTATGGTTATCTCACTAGTATACATACACTTAGGTCTTTTCTTTTCTGGAGGGATTATTTTTCAATAGATAGTAAATAGAGTTTATTTAGATGTTAAATAGATGTTAAATAGATGTTTTTTAGCTGTTTATGGTGATTAGTTGGCGCAGATAATGACTTTCGCTTTTGTTTTTTGAGTGTTTATGGCTGTATTTAGGCTTGGCTTTTAGAAAATAGAGGTATTTCTTGAGGAACTATCGCTGGTGGAATTGTTGAAGTATGGCTGAAAACTGTGAGGGGAGCTCTCCTCACAGTTTTCCGCATAAAATTACTCTTAAGCTTGTTACTATTTTATCTTTAGTAAAGTTATTTTACTTAGGTTGATGTTATTAGGTTCACGTAATCGCCGCTTGTGCTACGGCAAGATCATTTTCAATGCTTGAACCTGAAATACCAACAGCAGCAACTATTGCACCGTTAGCATTGCTAATTGGCAGGCCACCAGCAAAGGTAATTAAGCCATTATTAGACTGCTCTATTTGATATAGTGCGCCGCCCGGTTGTGATTTCTCTCCCAGCACGTGGCAAGGTTTACCAAATAAAGCCGATGTTTTGGCTTTTTTAATTGCAATATCTATTGGGCCAAGTTGTGCGCCATCCATACGTTTAAAATTAATTAAAAAGCCAGCACTATCAACAATAGCTATATTAACCAAGATGTTAAGTTGTTCAGCTTTGTCTATTGCTTTATTTATAAGATGCTCGGTTTGCGCTAGTGTCAAAAAATTCATGCTAGGTGCCTGTGGTGCAATACAATATGGTATATTGTATTCTATTGTTTGAGGTGTTTATACCCGTTACATTCAAAGTGTTCGATTACAGTGGGAATTAAAATGCCTTTAGACAAGGAAAACAATTTCAACATAGTCACTCTATGTTTTGATTATCTAGCCCGTATTAATTAGCGCCCATATTAAGGAACACTTATGGTAATTTGCCAAACACAAAGACTCATTATTAGGCAGTTTGAATTGACTGATGCCAGCTTTATTGTTGAGTTACTTAACGATGAAAAATTTATAAAAAACATTATCGATAAGAAAGTTAGGACGCAAGATGATGCGATGGACTATATGAAAGATGGTCCGATGGCGAGTTATGAGAAATTTGGTTTTGGTTTATATATGCTTGAGTTGAAAGTGTGTAATACACCCATTGGCATGTGCGGATTACTAAAACGTGATAATTTAGAATATGCCGATTTAGGCTTTGCTTTAATGCCTTTGTTTTACCGACGAGGTTATGCTAAAGAGGCTTCGATAGCCGTATTAGCTGAAGCTAAAGATACCCATAAACTCAGCAAAGTTTCTGCTGTAACTGCACTTTATAATACCGGTTCTAATCATTTATTAAAAAGTTTAGGTTTTAGCTTTATAAAACAGATTGAATTTTATTTACAAGATAATAATTATTACGAAATATCGCTAAATTAGGTCTTAAATTAGGTATTTAGTTTGTTTATAGCAACGTTTTAAGCTGTTAACTCCAACGGGATTTCGAGCAGAAAACGTCGGCAATAACAAATGCTCTACTTTAAGCTATAGCTCCATAATGCTCTTATTTATCAGTCACTCCATCATTAATTAATGATCTGTTTTTTTATTGAACTGGCATGACACTGGTTATAAATACGAGGTTAAAATACTCATGTTGTGACTGTATTATAGAGCGTTGGACGATTTCACTAACTTAATAGGTCATAAATAAGTTAAAATATGGTAATTATTTTTGTTTTAAGCCTTTTACTTTAATGACCTCTGCCAAAAAAACAGCTACAGCACCCGCCAACGTTAACATTACTTATTCTGAGCTAGGGCTTATTCCGCCTTTGTTAGCTCGATTAACTGAGTTGGAATACCTAAAGCCTACGCCTATTCAAGCGCAAGCTATTCCCAGTGTATTAGCAGGTTGTGACTTAATTGGTGGTGCTAATACTGGCTCGGGTAAAACCGCAACTTTTGCGTTGCCTATGTTGCAGCAACTTTCACAGCAACAATATGCAGAAGAATCTTTGGGTAATAAAGGAAGTAAAACGGGCAAAGGTAATTATGTTTCGGGTTTGATCTTGGTACCTACCCGCGAGTTGGCTAAACAAGTTGCCGACAGCATTAAATCGTATGCAGTACACTTTAACGGCGCAATTAAAACCATGGCTGTTTTTGGTGGTGTGTCGGTAAATAAGCAAATGTTAGCATTACGTGGCGGTACTGATATTTTGGTAGCTACACCGGGTAGATTACTCGATTTAATTTCTAGCAATGCTATCAAGCTTGATTTGGTGAATACCTTAGTACTTGATGAAGCTGACAGAATGTTAAGCCTAGGTTTTACTGAAGAGTTGTCACAGCTGATGTCACTAATGCCAAAGAAAAAACAAACGTTATTGTTTTCAGCGACTTTTCCTGAGCAAGTACAAACGTTAACGCAAGAGTTACTTAATAATCCTGTTGAAATACAATTGCAAAGTGCCGACAGTAGCACCTTAGTACAGCGTGTTTTTACCGTTAATAAAGGTGATAAAACGGCCGTTTTAGCGCATTTAATTCATGAAAACCAATGGCGTCAAGCACTTGTTTTTGTTAATGCTAAACACCATTGTGAGCATTTAGCAGACAAATTGGCTAAACGTGGTATTGCCGCTGAAGTGTTTCATGGCGATAAAGGTCAAAGCGAACGTACTCGTGTGCTTGAAGGTTTTAAAGCGGGCTCGATTGACGTATTAATTGCTACAGATATTGCTGCACGTGGTTTAGATATAGAAAAACTGCCCGTGGTTATCAATTTTAATTTACCAAGAAGCCCGTCAGATTACATGCATCGTATTGGCCGAAGTGGCCGTGCAGGAGAGGTGGGCTTAGCTATATCGATGATTGATCATGAAGATTATCATCACTTTAAAGTGATTGAAAAGAAAAACAAAATTTGGCTTGAACGCGAGCAAGTACCAGGTTTTGAAGTGGCTGAAATCACTAAAGATTCAATTTTAGCGAAAGAGTTAGCTGAAAATAAGCCGATGGCCAAGCCTGAAGGCACAGGTAAGAAAAAACGTAAAAAGAAAAAAACCATCAATGAAGATATTTGATCAGGATATTCTAAGCCTGAATAAGGTGTTGCTTGACGAACACTTTTAAGACGAAAATAATATAAATGGAAAGCCGATAGAGTAACTATCGGCTTTTTGCGTTTAGTCGTGATATTTTCATCAAACCTTTAAGTAAAGCTATGTAAAGTTTCTAACACATTCGTTATTAACCGCTCTATATTGATGGTGTCGTTCATTATATTTTTGCTATAAAGCCAAGGTGAGATATGTCTGAAAACTCAATGTCATCCTCCATGATTAGTCGAGAAAATATTGCTGTAAATAGGTTTGGTTATGGTGCTCGCGGCGACGAACTTGCGCAGGCAAAGCGAGATCCTAAAAAGTGGCTTTCTACTCAACTGCAAGTGGTTTCTTTTTCTGCTGGTTTGCCACATTCTAGCGATATATTTATTGAGTTTGAAAAATATAGAAAGCAAAAGAAGCAATTCAAAAAGAAACAGAAAAAGCAGGCTAATAGTCAAAAGCTAGCACAACAAAATAAACCTAAAAATAAATCCCGCCAAGTAATGCTGAATATGTCAGCAGATGCGATATCCCAAGCAATAACTTCACCTTACAGCGTTAGTTGGCGACTGCTTGATTTCTTCTCTAATCACTTTAGTGTTAGTAGCAGTGGTAAGCTAATGCGGGGCTTGGTAGCCACCTTAGAAAGAGAAGCAATTGCTCCTAATTTACTTGGCAATTTCGAAGATATGTTATTGGCCGTTGAGCAGCATCCTGCCATGCTTATCTATCTTAATAATGAAAAATCTTTTGGTCCCAACTCTCGTATGGCTAAAAAGCGCAAGGTGGGGCTTAATGAAAACTTAGCGCGAGAAATAATGGAGTTACATACCTTAGGTGTTAATGGTGGCTATAGCCAAATCGATGTTATTGAATTGGCTAAAGGCATAACCGGTTGGAGTGTTAAAAACCCTAAAAGGGATCACGGCACAGGTTTTGTTTTTCGCGCTTATGGTCATGAGCCGGGTGCTAGAACGTTACTCGATAAAACGTACTCACAGAAAAACGTGGCGCAAGGCGAACAAATGTTGCGTGATTTAGCAATGCACCCAAATACAGCAAAGTTTATATGCACCAAAATCGTTCATCACTTTGTCAGTGAAAAACCACCACAGGCATTGATAAATAAAATGACAAAGACTTGGTTAACCACTAATGGCAATATTAAAGCGGTGGTGTTGAGTATGTTTTACGCTGAGGAGGCATGGCTCACTAGTGCGCAAAAATTTAAAACGCCACGTGAGTTTGTTATCTCTACTTATCGTGCTCTTGCTCTGAATAAGATGAACGGTAAATCGTTATTCAATGCGTTAACTAACTTAGGTCAAATGCCGTTTAATGCAGGCTCACCAGCAGGTTTTAGTGATGATGAAAGTGACTGGTTAGGGGCAAGTGCTTTAATGGCTAGAGTAGAGTGGTCAACCTTGATTTCAGGTAAAATAAAACAAATAAATTCAGAAAAAATAATGTTAACAGTCTTGGGAGGAAGTGTAAGTCAGAACACTTATCAGTTAGTAATGAGAGCTGAAAGCCGTCAACAAGCTAGCATTTTATTATTAATGAGCCCAGAGTTTCAGAGGAGATAATGATGACAGAGTATAAAAACCAAAGTAATCAATTACTTACTCATACTTCTGCATCTCGACGTAAATTTATCAAAATGGCTGGTGCTGGCTTAGCTGTGTTATCTTTTCCTATGGGCTCCGCTTTTGCCTTTGAAACAAAGAAAAACGCTAAACATAAACCTAAAATAGTTTGGGTTGTTCTGCGGGGCGCGCTGGATTCGTTACATACTATAATTCCCATTGAAGATTCGAATTATAAAAAGTTACGCCCTAAATTATCAGCAAATTTTTCAGTACCTTTATTAGCCTTAGAAAGGGGATTTTCGTTACATCCATCATTAAAAAATTTATATAGCTGGTATCAGGATAAATCGTTATTACCTATTGTTGCGGTGTCTTCGGGTTATGCAAAACGTTCTCACTTTGATGGCCAAGATTTTTTAGAAAGTGGCAAAGGTACGGTTGACTATGACAGTGGCTGGTTGGCCAGAGCTATTGATGTTAAAAATAAGCAAGCGTTAGCTATTGCTCGATCTACACCGATAAGTCTACGCAGTAGTGAGCAAGTAAATACTTGGTATCCATCAAAATTTAAAAGCGCAGATGACGATATTTATGCTGCGTTAAGTCGGTTATATCAAAATGATGAAGCATTACAAGAAAAGCTGACTAGTGCGCTTGCGGTAAAGGGTTTAGTGGGTGATAAAAAGAAAGGAAAAAATAAGCAGCAAGGTAAGTTTATCGATTTATCAAAAGCTTGTGCAAAATTAATGACCACAGAGCAGGGGATTGATTGTGCTATGTTGGAGCTTGGTGGCTGGGATACACATAATAATCAAAGTAGTCGGCTTGCGCGAAAGCTCTCTGAACTTGATGACGGTTTAGCTGAATTAAAGGCTGGCCTTGGTGAGGAGTGGCAAAATACAGTAGTAATTATTGGCACTGAATTTGGTCGAACTGTTAAAGAAAATGGCACAGGCGGTACTGACCATGGTACAGGTAGCGCTTTAATTTTAGCTGGCGGCGCAGTCAACGGCGGTACAGTCAAAGGTCATTGGCCAGGATTAGATGAGGATGCATTATTTAAGCAACGTGATTTAATGCCAACGTCTAATAGTTTTAGTTGGTTTTCCAGCGTACTTGCCCAGCATTGGCAACTTTCTGATACTGAGTTACAGCAGGTTTTTCCCAATATAAAGCCATATAATGAAGTCATTATAAAAGCTTAGGGACCAGCGAGCTTGCTTCAATAGGGCTTAGCTTTAAAAGGTCAACTAGCCTCTAGTTCCCTGATTAAACTATTTTACATAGCGTTAGTTAGAGGGATTTAAGCTAACATTCCTTATTAAAAGCCGACAACCAGACTGTCGGCGAAAAAATCATATCTAGTTTCGCCTTGATCAATTGATGGTCATGATTAGGTGAAAACCACAATATGGTAGCGGTATGTTCACCTACTTCAATCACTTTAATTGCCGTTAGTGGCCCCCAAGTTTCATGATTTATAACCTCACGACCCGCGACTTCGAATTGATAACCTTCTATTTTGCTACTTGCTTGACGAAATAGTGTGAACTTTGTTTCTCCGCGTAATAAATTTAGGCGCATTTGAGTGCCTAAGGTATCGATATCATATAACGATAGGTTTTCACTGAAATTTTTATGTGAGCTTTTTTGTGAGTTTTGATAATGAAAAACTTTATTATTTAAGGTTACGGTTGATGAAATTCCGTCGTGAGACATATTTGCGCTCATTGCTCTTGTTTTAATGCCCGTCATTTTCTGGGTAAAGTGTGGTGTTAAAAAATATTGATACTGAGGTGCGTACTCCATGGTACTTTTTTGTTGATAAGTTGACTTAAGCCACAGAAAAACAATTTCACTGTATGAGGTAACGGTTGCATTAATCACGTCAGTGCGGTGGCCCCATTTTATTTTTCGATGTAAATAGCCAACTTTACTACCAAGCAAGTAGACATCATATTCAAAGCTTTTATCACATTGATGATAGTTATTAAATTCTTCAGGCGTTAAAGGTGTGGCAGTATTCGCTTGTAACGATTGGCTGAATACAAATATACATATAAGCAAGCTATAACTTAATATTGTTAATGTGATTAGTGCTGGCATGTTAAGTATTTTCAATTCGATTGCCTTGTTCTTATTACTCTTTGTTAGGAACTTTATCTTGTTCTGCGCTTGAAAAAACTTTGTTGCTATGGTTGTTTAGTAAAACCATTGCTTGTTACTTCCATAGAAGAAATACAATAAGCTTGTTAGCGCCACAGTATTGGTAATAACAGTTAACCAATACTGTATTTGAAAGGGCTTCTTAGCGTTTTTATGCCTCAGCAAGTGCTGTGCAAAAGCGGCAGCAGGCCATCCGCCGATTAATGATAAAAGATGCAGCCTTGTTTCTTTAATACGCCAATAACCACGTTTTGCTTTGTATTTATCGAGTGCATAAAACAAAAAGCAACTGATATTGATGGTGAGCAATAGGCTGAAAATAACTGTCGGTATATGACGGTAATAAGTTAATACCGCCAGTACTGTTAGGTAAATAACGCTTAAAATACGAGCGAACATAAATAAGTTTATTTGCTCACTTCAAGTTGTTTCTTCAATGCATTTACCGCACTTGCTGGTGCGACTTTCTCTAGCGCTTGTAAACATGACTTAGCTTGAAATGATCGGTTGTTTATTTGCATTTCACATAATGCGTATAAGTGTTGTGGACTACGACTTATTTTATAGGCGCTGGCCATTGCTTGCTCTGATTTTTTAGGTTTATTACCTTGAAGCGATAGAGCATAAACATAATAATAATTGGCATTGTTTATCGCTAATGTGGCTGCACTTTCGAGGTACTGTTGTGCTAAATTCATTTGCTTAGCGCGGATATAAGCTAAGCCTAAGCTATATGAAATACTGCTATCAGACGGGTTTGCTTTACTCCCAAGTAGTAAAGTGTTTATCGCTTTAAGGTTTTTCCCTTGCTGTCGATAAAGCTCCGCCATATTGACGTATGCAGGCGCAAAGTAAGGCTCAATTAACATACTTTGTCGATATGCTTGGTTGGCGAGTTCAATGTTATTTTGATAGCCAAACACAATAGCTTTATTAGTATGAGCATATCCTCTGTCAGCATTGAAATCTTGAATAGCCAAATATTCATCGAGGGATGTTTTTAGAGCCAATTTCTGTTGTGTACTTAAGTTAGGCCATAAAGGTACAAGTGCCATAGCGGCTTCAGTTCTAACCGATAATACTTTATCTGCTAGAAGTGGCGATAAAATTCGCCACTTCTCAGCTGGCTTGATATTAGCCGCGCCATCAATGGCTCCACGACGAACATTACTGTCGGAGTGTTTAACATTACGGGCAATGGCAATTAAAGTATTTGTGTCTGGAATATTCGCCATTCTAACTAAGGCTGAAGCCCTGATTATGTCGGCGTACTGCTGAGATTGTGCAATTTTAGATAGTTGTTGCGCCATATTTTGGTAACCACCATCAGCGATGGCAAAAATTGGCGCAAAGGGCTCCTCATCTTGAGTATGTTTTTTGTTAAACCATTGATGAACAAATTGACCACTCCATTGGCTGTCTTTATCTTTATGGCACGATAAGCAAGTATCGGGGGTACCAAATTGTTGTGCCATACCAGGGTTAGGTTTATGCCAACCATGGTCTCGTCTATCGTCTAATTGCATATAAGTGGTTTGTGGCATGTGGCAATTAACACATTGTGCGCCTGTAGAATCATCTTTATGTTGGTGGTGGCTTTTTTGAGCATACACAGTTGCTTGATGACACTGTAAACAGACTACTTCTTCAGGCATGATTAACTGTGCAGTGTGCGGATCATGGCAGTTACTACACACTACGCCATTTTTTTGCATTTTAGATTGTAAAAAAGAGCCATAAACAAAATCCTCATCGTAAATTTGTCCGTCAGGATAATAATTATCATTGGTAATTAATGATAATAGATAACGCTCACCAAACTCGTTTCCGTCGACATGACTTTTATTACTTATTTGGGTACGGCGACTATGGCACTGTGCACAAACTAACGTTTGCTGGCTAGCATGAATACTTTCAGGCTTAAGGGTGTTAAAACCTGCTTTAACTACCCACTTATTCACAGGTTTTGTTAAATTACGCGAAAAGCCCATACCATTAACGACAGACTTTTTATTTTTTGTCCAATCAACATGTTTACTCGCAGGACCATGGCAGGCTTCACAGCCAACATTCACTTCACTGTAACTTGTTTTGTATTGGTTCGTTTTTACATCAAAATTCTTTTGTACATTAGTTGAATGGCAATCTGCACACATGTAATTCCAGTTTTGGCCGGTATTGGTCCAAAAAAAGTCTTGATGATTTTCGGTATATTCGGGGTATAAATTAAACCATCGTTGGCCACCTTTTGCTTTTGAGCGAGAATCCCACGCAAAAGGAATAAGCTGGATACGACCATCATCAAATTCCACCATGTACTGCTGTAACGGCTCAAAACCAAAAGTATATTTTATTTGATAGTCATGAAACTTGCCATCAGGCCCTTTGATGTTGACCCAGAATTGTTGGCCTTTTTTAAAGAACTGATTGATTTGTCCTGCGTTATCGAAAGAGACATTATTGAAGTCAGCTAAGACAGAACTTTCATCAGCATGTTTCATCGCCATATCATGATGAGAGCCTTGCCAAGATTTATACTCTTGTTGATGACAACTTTGACATTGTTTAGAGCCAACAAACTGGCTAGCAGTGCTGTTTTTATTATTAATAACTAAAGTTATTAATAATAAAAGGCAGGTTATGTATTTAGGATTCAGGATCATTTAACTTACTCTTTACTAATCAAAACGCAGGGACGTTTAAAATTATTCTTGGTTGCTCATATATTCTCAAACAGTCTCTAATACCAATTCCATTAAATTATTGCTCACTTGTACAGGTTAAAATACCCCAAGAATTCGTTGCTCTCAATTCCAATAGCCAGCTATTGCTCAATCGAGCGCCTTACCTTGATTTATTTTTCCTTCGCACAACAAGATCACAAACTTAATGGAATTGGTATAATGCTAAACCGTTGATTAACTTACTGCTAAGAGAATTTTATCTTTAGAGTAACCTATTTATACCCTTTATTAAATATGGCTTTTGTTATGTAATTGCTAAAGTTGGTTGCGATTATTTAGCGTAATAGAAATTTATCCCGCGGTCGCTTTTGTCTAATGTCAATCTACAGTAAATATTGTATGGGTAGAATGTGAAAATGGCGTTATTTTAATGTAAAGTTGTGTGCATTTTGATTACTGGCGGACTTGTTACGATAAGGTAGACTGATACGTAATTTAAGGTTTTATAGGGATAGATAACAACAGCAGAAATATCAGTAATAGTTACTCTCTACTTCAGAAAGGGTATGAATAAGTGAGTAGCATAGCCGTTTTGCTTTCCTAAGCTCACAAAGCGATCTATTAGCGCGATATAGTAAAGTAAGCTTAGGAAGTAACCCGTTAAAGGTGTAGATTGAAAAATAGTTTATAAGTCGATATCAATGCCATAAGAAATGAAAACTTTCATATCTTGACCTGTTAAGTCTGTTTTACTGACTCCAAAAGTAAAGCCAGATTTACTTAAGCTGGCACTATAGTCGATAAAACTCTCACCAGCATAAAATTCATCTGTGCCTGTACCTATGTGTAGGCTTAGTTCAATTTCTGATGGCAACTCAAGACTTACATCACCGGCGATGTATGAATCATCGGCAAAATCAGCTCCTTCAGCATCAGCGAGTACCGCATAACTTAACGAAAATACTCCGTAAGATATGCTGGCGCTAATTTCACTGAAATCTACATCATCTTTGCTGTCAGGGTAGGCATAATAAATAACGCCAAGGTCGTAGCCTAAGCCATTCACTTCTCCGGAAAATCCCCCATAAAAGTCCAGTTCATAAGTCATTTCAGCAGACCAGTCAGCATTAGATACCCATGTACCAGCATAAAATCCTGAGTCTGAGGCATAATCTATACCACCAGAAATAGCTGATTTACCGTTGGTTTGCTCTAAACCACGCCAAAGGTAATTATTAGTTACCGCGGCATTCGCAGATAAACCTTCAACGGCATAAGTACTATTACTAAACACTAATGCAGATGATATTGAACAGCTAACACAAATTACTAAGAAAGAATTTTTCATATTTTATCCCCTATGCATGAACAGTTGTATATCAATACTTTTTGTATAACAGTCCATGTGGTTGTTTTATCGACAATACGATAAGTATAGCTATAAGCTAAATTCTCGCATTTTTTCTTCTAGATTCTTCACTAGGGTGCTGAGATGTTTAACGTCTTTTCTACTTACATTTGCCTTATCAGAAATGTTATGAGAGTTATCGGCTATTTCAGTCACATTTTGGTTGATTTCATTGACTACCATGCTTTGCTCTTCTGAGGCGGTAGCAATTTGAATGTTCATATCACTTAGTTGCTCAACTAAGGCTAAAATATCGTTGATGATGTGACGGTTCTTCTCACAAGAATCAATACTGTGATTAGCCATTTCACTGGAAGAGCTGACTATTTTAACTGTGCTTTGTGTTTCTTGTTGTAAGGAGTTTATTTTGGCTCTAATGTCTTCAGTAGATTGCTGTGTTCTACTGGCGAGGGTTCTTACTTCATCAGCTACAACGGCAAAGCCGCGACCTTGCTCACCAGCTCTTGCTGCTTCTATTGCTGCATTTAAAGCTAGCAGGTTGGTTTGTTCCGCTATAGATTGAATAACATCTAAAACTGAGCCGATAGATAAACTCTCATCGGCGAGCTTTTCGATAGAGTTTGAAGCGGATGACATTTGCTGATTCAACTCATCCATATCATGTTCTAAATTCTCGGCGGAATGATTGCTCTCGGTACATTTTTCACTGGTTTCTTTCACGGTATTAGCAGCATCAGCAGCATTTCGAGCCACTTCTTTTATCGTTGCTAGTAATTGGTTTGTTGCCACAGCCATGCTATCAGCATTATCAGATTGACTTTGGGTCTGGCTTGTCGTCTCATCCATATTTGTTAACATTTTGCTTGTTGATTCAAGCAAGGTTTCGGATAGCCTCTCGACAGATTGAAGAATTTCTTTTATTTCACTAATTAGATGATTAAAGGAGTTGGCTAAACCTAGCAGTTCGTCGTTACCGTTGTATTCAACACTGTGGCTTAAGTCTTTGTTCTTACTTATTTTATTTACTTGGCCTATGAAATTGTTGATTGGAGTTGATATACCACGGCCCACCATAAAGCCACAACCGAGTGTTATTGGGATTAAAACCACCATAATGATGCTGATAATAAGCCAAATACGATTAAGCATATCTTCTCTATCTTTCATTGCTTCAGCGACATCTATTTCACTTAATATTGCCCAATTAACACCTTCAATACTGAGAGGGGCAAAGGCAGAAAGAACTTCTACATTTCGGTAGTCTTCAATATGCTCTATACCACTCCTCCCTGATAATGCTGCTTTGGCACTTTGGGTTGCAACTTCTTGCAAACCAATACCAGAGTTGCTGGCAATAATTTTATTAATCGTTGCTTTATTGGTGCCAACCGATTCTAAGGCATTGATGTAGCCTTGTTTATCTTCAATGAGAAAGCGGCTTTGACTTCTAAGTAAGTTGTCATCCCCAATAAGGTAAGTTTCTCCTGACTCACCTAAACCTACTTTTTGCCACTGTTGATTATAAGTCATTAAATTATTGATCTTAGCGATAGGCATTTGAAATATTAAAATACCAATCTTTTCCCCGGAGTCTGAAAATATAGGGGAAGAAATAAACGCTGCGGCGGCATGATATGAAGGAAAATAAGGTTTGAAATCGATTAAAAAACTGGCATTTTTATCTGAACTACTATTTGCGGCATTAAAGGCCTGAGCAAGGCCTGTATCTTTGTAGGGGCCAGACAATAGTGATGTGGCAAAATCTAGCTCTTTAAATACGGTGTAAATTACAAAACCGGTATCAGGTTCAACTAAAAATATATCGTAAAAGCCAAAGGCGTTTAAGAACTGGTCTAAATGTTTATGGTATTTCTTGTGTAACTGACTGTATTTTGTACCGTCATCCGCGAACTTTAAGCCATTTTTACTACCTAATGGATTAGCATTTGCACTGATATAGGCATGCTGTATTGATTTTGTATTTTGGTTTAACTGTCGGTACCTATCCATTGAGCTTAATGAGGAGGAGGGGTTTTGCTTCTTGTATTCAGCATCAAACTCATTGCGGTAATAGTCTTCAATCATATCATTATCACGTAAGGAAGTTTGGTTATCGTAATCGAAGAAAGCTGTTGGTAGCTGTTGCATCATATCGACTATCATGCCGTTATTTGAATAAGTAATTACTTCTTTTTTGATAGTTTTGAAGTAATTCTCAATTTGTGTTTTTTGAATTTCTCTAATGGCAACGAGCTGACTAAATGCTCTTTTTTCCATTGCTGTTGCTGCAATAGAGGATGCTTGCCAACCAACTAAGCCCCCAGCTGTAATGATACCTATGGCTGATAGCACGACCGAGGCCAAGATAATTTTGTTGGATATTTTCATTAAAAACGCTCAATTAAAGAAAACCATAATCTTTAGTTTAGTACCTTTCCTAATGGTTGCGTATTTTTTAAACGAATGTCATTTTCCTAGATAAATTTAGACACTATTCCTACTTGAAATCAAGAGAGTACTTTTAGCTAATAATGACATTATACCTAGGCATTGACCCTTTGCTTCTTTGTATGAAGCTCAGCTTCCTTATTCAGTACAAAATAAAATCAATCTCAATTCCTTGCCTTATCTGACCATTCGGATGGTTTTATTTGCTCTGTTTGTTTTATAAGCAATTAACGGTTGACTATTTAGTCAGGATTTACAAGAATCTTACCGTTAAATAACAAAACTGTAACATTGGTAGTTCAGAATCAAGCTGAAGTTGTAGCCAATAGCCGTATTTTTTAACGAATAATAATTAAAAATCTGGAGAGATAAAATGAATACTAGTAAGGCAAGGCCAAGTCGATTTTTCGGCAATGGTAAGTTCAATATAAGCTTGATGGCACTTTGTGCAGCTTCAAGTTTTCTAACTCATAGTGCTTTTAGCGCAGAAACACTATGGTTAGAGGATTTTAATGACCCAGCACTAAGTAATAAAGGTGCTGTTTTTAATATTATAGATATGGATGGTGTAACGCGGTGGTCTATCGATGTTGCAAATGCAGAGTTAAGTGCAACCAGTGACTGGTTTAAAGTGTCTAATAACAAAATTGAAGCCAGAGATGTTGATGGGAGTGTTGATTGGTTATCAGAAACAATTAACATCCAGGGGAAAAGTAATATCAATATTTCTGTTTTAGCAGAAGAAAGTGGTAACCATGAATCAGCGGATTTTTTTGATCTTGCATATTCCGTCGATAATGCTCCTTTTGTTAGGTTAAGTAACTGGCAAGGTAAGGGAAATAATAATCATACACTCATTGATGACTTTACTTCTGTTGTGCTGACACAGGCTATTCCTGAGGGAAGTAATCTACAGGTTAAAGTGTCTATGGCAAATAACTCAGGATCTGAGTATATTCGTTTAGATGATGTGGTTATTACTTCTGGTGCTGATGGCGGAGGCGGTAATGATGACACTGGAACAGTAACGAATGCTTGTTTTAACTGTCCTGATTTAAGTCGCATAGCAAATGCAGCAGAATTCGATGATGCGAGTTATTATGCTCCAGTCATTAGCTCGATTGAATCAGCACACAGCAGTGAGGTTATTCGAACGAATATCAATGATGTTATCTCTGCTAACCATAAACAGCTAACTTATTCGGAAGCATGGACAGCGTTAACCGTAACAGATGAAGATCCGGTCAATGCCGACAATGTTATATTATTTTATCGTGGTATTTCAAAGTCAAAACATTCGAATGGGAGCGGCTCACAATCAACGAATCCGGATAACTGGAACCGTGAGCATGTATGGGCAAAAAGCCATGGCTTTCCAAGTTCAAGTGCATTTGCTTATTCAGATATTCATCACCTAAGACCGACAGACATTTCAGTTAACTCATCAAGAGGTAATTTAGATTTTGATAACAGTGATAACCCTTTACCGGAAGCGCCAGAAAACCGCGTTGATGGTAATTCTTTTGAGCCAAGAGATGCAGTAAAAGGTGATGTGGCACGCATCGTTCTGTATATGGATACACGTTATGCAGGGTTAGACTCGGTGACACCAGATTTACAAGTTGTTGATAGGTTAACTTCTGGCGGTGAGGCAAGGTTAGGTAAGTTATGTAAGCTACTCGCATGGAGTGAAGCTGATCCTGTTGATGCTTTTGAAATCAACCGAAATAACAAAATTTATGAGTTTCAAGGCAACCGTAATCCATTTATTGACCATCCTGAATGGATTTCAATTATCTATGGTGCATCATGTTCAGGTGTTGACCCGGTTGACCCGGTTGACCCGGTTGACCCGGTTGACCCGGTTGACCCGGTAGATCCCGTTGATCCACCAGTGCTAGGTATTGATTTGTTTTTCTCGGAATATGTTGAAGGCTCTAGCTTTAATAAAGCCATAGAGATTTATAATCCAACAAGTGCAACCATCGACTTAGCGAATTACCAATTCAAACTTTATTCAAATGGGAGTCAAACAGCTACTGGAGTCTACACACTTACAGGGCAGCTACTCGCAAATGATGTTGTGGTCTTAGGCTCGAGTCAAATTTCAGATAATAGCCCCTTAGCTTCTTATATTGATCACTTTGTTGGCGCGGTTAATTTTAATGGTGATGATTATATCGAGCTGGTTCATGGGGATATGATTATTGATAATATCGGTATTTATGGGGTTAGACAAAATTGGGGGAAAGATACCTCATTAATACGCTTAGCTTCTATTTCATCAGGAGATAGCGACCGCACAGATGAGTTTATTAAAGCGGAACAATGGGAGTCACATTCAAAAGATACTTTTGATAATTTAGGTACTCATTTATCAAGTATTCCACCAACAGATCCCGATACCGGTGAAGAGCCAGTTATAGGTATGTGTGGTGATGATGCTGATAAAATTAACGTGATTCAGGGCAGTGCTAGTGACTCAACGGTTATTGGCGAAATTAAGGTAATTGAGGGTACTGTCACTTTGGCTGTGCCAAGTTTATCAGGGTATTTTGTTCAAGAAGAAATTGATGATACGGATGAAGATTTAAATACTTCTGAAGCGATATTTGTGTATTTTGAAGAGATTAGAAATTTTCCTACTATTGGTAATAAAATACGAATAAACGGTAGTATAAAAGAGAATTATGGTCGTACTCAATTAACCGCAAAAAATGACTATGTTGACTGTGGACTTGGTGAAAATATTCAAGAGACAATGGTAACGTTACCAGTACCAACGAGTAATTACTGGGAAACAATTGAAGGCATGATGGTTAGTTTTTCGGATAGATTACAAGTAAGTGATACTTATAATTTAGCCCGTTACGGTCAGTTAACATTATCTAATGGTCGCTTGGTTATTCCTACCAATATTTATGACGCGGGTAGTCAACAAGCACTCAGCCTAGCCGATAAAAATAGCCGAAACCGTATCACCTTAGATGATATCAATAATGCACAAAATCCTGAAAATGTACCTTTTCCAGCGCCAGGATTAACTTATCAAAACACCGTACGATTGGGTGATTCAGTGTCAAATTTAACAGGTGTAATTGACTATAGCTTTAACACCAATCGTATATTACCTACGAATACGCCTCAATTTATAGGCACAAATGCCAGAACACCAAAACCTGAATTTTTAGCTGGCGGCTCTTTAAAAGTAGCAAGTTTTAATGTACTAAATTACTTTAATGGTGATGGTACTGGTCAAGGTTTCCCTACTGCTCGAGGTGCGCACTCTTTAGAGGAGTTCAATCGACAAAGCAGTAAAATAATATCGGCATTAGCAGATATTAATGCCGACATTGTCGGCTTGATGGAGATCGAAAATGATGGTTTTTCAAATAATAGTGCTATTGCTGACCTTGTTACACAGTTAAATATGAAGTTAGGCATTGGAACGTATAACTACGTTAGTATTAATCAAGCTGGTATTGGCGGCGATGCCATCACTGTGGGGTTAATTTATAAACCTGCAACGGTTGCGTTAATCGGTGAGGCAATTACCACAAACCAAAGCCCGTTTGATTATGGCAACCGCCAACCACTGGCACAAACCTTTAAAGAAATTGCGACCAATGAATCCTTAACAATTGCCGTTAATCATTTTAAGTCAAAAGGAAGTTGTGGCAGTGCTTCTGGTAATAACCTTGACCTAGGAGATGGCCAAGGTTGCTGGAACGAACTAAGAACTCAAGCTGCTATCAGCTTAACCGCTTGGTTAAATACTAACCCTACGGGGTCTATGGATAGCGATCTTCTGATTATTGGGGATTTAAATGCCTATGGTAAGGAAGATCCTATTAATGCGATTACCAAGAGAAATTATCATAATTTGGTGGCAGACTTTATGGGTAGTGCAAGTTATTCATATAGCTTTGGGGGCGAAATAGGTTACTTGGACCATGCCTTAGCAAGTAATGATTTAGCCCACCAAGTGGTAGATACCACTGTTTGGCACATCAATGCCGATGAACCTCGTATTTTTGATTACAACACTGAATATAAATCGTCTGAGCAATTGTCGAAATATTTTGCTGAAGATGCTTACCGTGCATCAGATCACGATCCCGTTATTGTTTCGTTGAGTTTAAACAGCTCGGTAAAACTGGTGGGAGATTTTGATACTGATGGTGATATCGATCGTAATGATGTAAATCAGTTCTCTGCAATGGTGCGTAACGGCGAGATTGATGAGAGTAAATATGATTTTAATCTCGATAATGTAGTGAATAGCCGTGATGTCAGAGCGTTAATGGCTTTATGTACACGTTCGCGCTGTGCTGTGGAATAACGTTTAACTTAGATCAATTTAAAATTAAATAAAAAATAAAGGAAGTATCCATGAAAAAAATAATAACACTATTAACAGCGCTTGTAGTCTCCTTCAGTAGTCATGCAACATTATTAACCGTAGAGATAAACCAAAATAGTTATCAAGTAGGTGATGTTTTAACCGCAGACTTTATCATTTCTGATATTGAATATGACTCATCAGGCTTTCAAAAGCTATTAGCAACCTTTGATTTTAACGTCGCTTGGAATGACTCTATCATTGAGTACGTTGATACTAGTTTTGGTAATAAACTCAATGTAGGAGCAGGTAGTGACCAATTTAGTGATGCGACGGCTAATAGCTTATCGTTGTCAGAAACCAGTTATGCTTGGTGGGACGAAATATTAGCTGTACAAGATGGTTTAACTAGCTTTGTATTAGCGAGTGTTGACTTTAATGTCGTGGGGAGTGGCTCTGGAAGCTTTGATTTTAGTAACCTGAATTTTGGCGATGATTTTGGCAATGCTTTTACAGAAGTTAGTTCGACTAATAAAGCCTTCTCGGTTTCTTCAGGTAACCCAGTAGATATACCAGAGCCAGCATCTATTATGTTAGTATTGATAGGTTTAACTTTATTGGTTCGCCAACAGCGAATGAATTAAACTCCATAGCTAAATTAGCTATTAGCGTATATTGTCGCTTGTTGCTAATTTAGATGGATTTTTAGATTGAAGCTCTTATCATTGTGATAGGTGCTTTAATTTATTTTTAAATAAATGTTTACTTATTCTACATAATGTTATACATTTACGCCGTTGTTTGACATTCCTCTGCCAAACAACGTTAATCCCCAGTAATTTTTCGTGTTTTGCTTTCCCTTTCACAGTCAGCCATCACCTTATATAAAGTTATTATATTAAAGCTTTTTGCTGTATGAAATTCCGGTTAATTATCGGTATATTCATCGTATTATTTTTTGTTTTACATTGTACAGTAATCGAGCTTTTTAATATTACGTTGTTACGTAATTAAAGGAGTTATATTATGTCTTATACTTATCAAGGTAAGATTTACGCAATTTCAGCACCCGTAAAGTCTATTTCAATAAACAAGTTAAATGTTGTTGTTAAAGATCAAATGGGTTCACAATTGTTTAAATTTTCTAAAGTAAATGAGTCTAAAGATTTTCTAGCTATGTTATATCAAGCATAATAAGAAATATCTAAACCGTTAGTATTACTCGCGGTTATACAAAAAAACCAGAATAACCTTTAACAGGTATTCTGGTTTTTTTGGGACTTTTTTTTACTCTGATATAAGAGAGAGTCATTTAGATTATAGTGGTGTGGAACTAAGGAATGATTAAGGGGCGATTACTCCTCAACTTTATTTATTGTGACTTCTAAATATTTACTATTACCGGCATACCATTTTTGAACATAAATAGAGCCTAAAATTGGTGGCATACCATCTTGAGGGATTTCTTTATAACGAACACTGTTTTTATTTTGCTTTTCTAACTCAAATTTAATTTTAGTTTCAGACATAGGTGGTTAATATTCCGTTTGTGGGTTACTCCTAATCGAGACAACGTTACGTTATCTCATAATACAAAGTATCTAATTAACAAAAAACTTAGTATTAGTATTAAGTTGGAGTCTTAGGTTTTAGCACTATATTTACATATTACACTTTCGTATTAATTTAAGCGTAAATAGGACCAATTTCTTCTATTTGGGTTAGATAAATACGCAGGTCTAATTCCAGTTGATGATAATCTGGCAACATGCTTTGGCACAGTTTATAAAAAGCCTTGTTGTGTTCTTTCTCTTTGAGATGAGCTAGCTCATGCACAACAATCATAGCTAAAAAAGATTCAGGTGCCTTTTTAAATAAGCTACCAATTCTAATTTCATGCTTACTTTTTAGCTTATTACCTTGTACTCGAGATACATAAGTGTGTAAACCTAACGCATTATTAATAATATGAATCTTATCATCATATTTTATTTGGCTTAACGGTGCGGACTTTTTTAAATACTGGTTTTTTAATGATATAACATAGCTGCGTAGGGCTTTATCATTATTTATTTCATGGGTATTGGGGTACTTACTTAATAGGTATTTAGCTAACTTATTTTGCTCTAGCATTTGTTCAACCTGTATTTGAATCTGCGATGAATATGCGGATAAATACTTTAGTTTTGTCTGCTGAAGCTTTGTTGATTTAAATTTTGATGGCATAAGTTGTTATGGTATTAATTATAATGATAACTGTGAAAGCTACGGTGTAAATTATTTGCATTATACTTTTATTTTCTAAATAGAGTAGCTAGAAAATATTGGTCTCACTTATTAACAAGGTGTTGCCTGTAATATGTTTACTAATTTGATACTATAATATAGATACCCATCCATACTTTTTAGCTGGTATTAATAACCAGTATTTTCAAGGCAAATACATCTTAATGACCCTACTAATTACCTATCTTGTTATTGCAATTGGCGTCTCTTTTATATGTTCTGTTTTAGAAGCGGTGTTACTGTCAATAAGTCCGGCATTTGTTGCACAAAAATTATCAACTAAAGCGCGGGGAGCGGACACTCTAGCCAAAGTTAAAAATAAATTAGACCAATCAATTTCAAGTATTCTTATTCTTAATACCTTTGCACATACAATGGGAGCTGCGGGTGTTGGCGCGCAAGCTATTCGTGTATTTGGTGAGCAAAAAGAAACGCTTATTGCTTTTTTACTTACCCTCGCTATTTTATACTTTTCTGAAATTATTCCGAAAACACTCGGCGCTAATTTTTGGCGTCCTTTGGCAATACCTTCTGCCTACGCTATTTCATTTTTAGTTAAATTAGTATATCCACTGGTGTGGCTTTCTTCGTTACTCACTCGTTTATTTAGTAGTAAAAATAAGGATGTGGTAACAAGAGAGGAGTTATTAATGGTTGCTGCGCTAAGCCATAAAGGCGGCACGTTAGATAATCAAGAAAGTCAGTTATTGGAAAACATTCTGCAATTACGAGATACCAAAACGAAAGACATTTTAACGCCGCGTAGTGTGGTACATGCTTTAGCGAAAGAGGTGACAATTACCGAAGCTATTAACAACGAAAAAACAGCAAACTTTACTCGTATTCCTGTTTTTGATGGTGAGATTGATAATGTTTATGGTGTGATAATAAAAGCAAATTTGTATGAACGCGAAAGACAAGGGCAGGGTCATGAGAGTTTGGAAACACTTCTTAAGCCCGTTGGTCGAGTGTCAGAAAGTTTGCCCGTGCTAAATTTACTTGACCTATTTATTAAACGAAATGAGCATATTTTTATTGTTGAAGACCACTTTGGTCAAACAGCAGGCGTGGTAACCCTTGAAGACGCCATTGAAACTTTCTTGGGGCGTGAAATCATTGATGAAACAGATCAAGTAGCCGATTTACAAAAACTTGCTAAAGCGCAATACCGTCAAAGATTAAAAACAACTAATGATAAACCAATCGATAAAACCACCGAAAGAATCTCCAATAAAGTGAAGTGATTTGTCTTTTAGACATTTGAGCCTTTCATAGCGGAATATTTTTGTTAAAATACTCCGCTAATTACAAATATAATTCTACTGCTAATATAGAGAAAAATTGATGAACCCGATTATCCAAATTTTAAAAGAACTTAATATCAGTGATGAAAAAATTAATGAGCTTTTTCAAGCACTGACAGAAAACCCAATGATGGCAATGGCTTTTATTGCTCAGTTGGCAATTCCACCGGAAAAGCTACAAGCAATTATGAGTTTAGTAATGGCTGATCCGGGTCTAATTGAAGAAGCGGTAAATGAGCTTGGTTTAGACTTTTCAAAAGTTGAAGAAGCAAAAGCAAAATTAAAAGCGGGTGATTCATAATGACAATTGTCCAAGCATCCAACGCTGTAACGGAGCTTGTTGCTCAGTTACATTCACACCCGGATGACGTGAGTTTTGAGCAAGTGATGCAAGTGATAAGTGATAACTATAGTTATACACCGTCAAGCTTTACTAATGGTGAATTACTGAATGAATTGGGCACAAATGAAGGCTCATGTAAGGTCTTTTATTTTGCCAAACTTAATGGATTAACCGAGCAACAAACCTTGGCGTGTTTTGGACGTTATTATCGTGTAGATGTCTTACAAAACCCGAAAGGTAATGATCACGGTAATATCCGTAATTTCATTAACACAGGCTGGCAGGCTGTTGAGTTTAAGTCTGTTGCACTGAATGTTATAGGGTAGTTTACTTGCATTACATCACAGTCGATAACCAGCAATCTTTGAGCCTTAGTGAAATACCTAAGCCTGAAATCTGTGCAGATGAGTGTTTGCTTATGGTTAAGGCTATTGGTGTTAATCGTGCAGACTTATTGCAACGTGCGGGTAAATACCCTGCGCCAGAGGGTGAATCGCCTATTTTGGGGTTAGAAGTTTCAGGTGAAATTATACAGTGTGGTGAAAACGTAGGAGTAAACCCTTCAGGTAAACCATGGCAAGTTGGCGATAAGGTCTTTGCTTTAGTGGCAGGTGGTGGCTATGCCGAGTTTGTTAAAGTAAAAGCGAGTCAACTGTTTGCTTTACCAGAAGAGTTCACTTTTGAACAAGGTGCAGCATGTGCTGAAGTATTTTTAACGGCTTATCAAAGCTTATTCAGCATTGCTAAGTTAGTCGATAATAGTAAAGTGCTTATACATGCTGGAGCAAGTGGTGTTGGTAGTGCGGCAATTCAATTAGCTAAAGCAAAACAATGTTATGTTGTGGTAACCGTAGGCAATGAAGAAAAAGTACAAGCGTGCTTGTCTCTTGGCGCCGATGTGGCGATAAATTATCAAGAAACGGATTTTGTTAGTTGGTCTAAAGAAAATGTACCTTCGGGCTATAATATTATTGTCGATGTGGTCGCTGGTGAGTATGTTTCGAAAAATATCAATGTTGCCGCGTTAGATGGGCATATTGTGACTTTATCTATGTTGGGCGGGCGTTATTGTCCAAAACTTGATGTGGCGAAATTGCTGGCAAAGCGGTTAACCTTGTCTTCTTCAACTTTACGTAATCGCAGTGATAATTACAAAGCATTGTTAGTAGATAATTTTACCAATGATTTTTATGCTGCGTTAGTTAGCGGAAAGATCAAACCTATAATAGATTCAATCTATCCGTGGCAAAAAGCAGAACAAGCTCATGATAAAATGGCGAACAATAAAAACATTGGCAAGTTAGTTTTATTGATTGCTGAAGTCGGAGCTTAAGTTTTACTGCGTATTTTACCTAGCGCTAAAGTCATAAAGACTAATGCAGCACCTAATACAAAACCAACAACTAAATCTATTAACAGTGGCGTTATAGCAACCACTAGATCTGATAATACCGGAACATTACCAGCAAATTGTGTTGCTGCTTCAATATAATGGTGAAAGGCTGGTACGCCGTGTGTTATCAATGATCCACCTACTAGCCACATAGCTATAGTGCCAGCAAAGGCTAAAAACTTCATTAGCTTGGGTGCAAAACCTATCATAAAGTAGCCCAGTGCACGTTTAGCCTTGCCCCATAGCGTTAGCGATGTTTCCTTGGCAAGTAATAAGCCAGCATCATCAATTTTAACAATACCTGCAACCAGACCATAAACACCAACTGTCATCAAAATGGCAATAAAAACTAATACCGATATTTGTGTAGTAATTGGTTTGTCTGCCACGGTACCTAAAGCAATAATAATTATTTCGGCAGAAAGAATAAAGTCAGTACGAACAGCACCTTTAATTTTGTCTTTTTCATAGTTGGTAATATCTATGTTTTCATCTTGCAAAGCAGAAACAAGCGCTTGATGTTTCTTTATACTCTCATCTTTATCGGCGTAGCTATGCCAAACCTTTTCAAAGCCTTCATAACATAAATACGCGCCACCGAGCATAAGTAACGGCATAATGACAATAGGTAAAAAATAACTTAGTAATAAAGCAATTGGTACGAGTATCGCTTTATTTAACATAGACCCTTTAAATACGGCCCAAACAACCGGCAGTTCTCGGTCTGCCTTTAATCCCCCAGAAAGCTGCTCAGCATTAACGGCTAAATCATCGCCTAACACACCAGCGGTTTTTTTAGCCGCCACCTTGGATAATACTGCGACATCATCGAGTAATATTGCAATATCATCAAGTAACGTCAGTAAACTTGCACCAGCCATAAAAATCCTTGTAAATTATTTTTTGTATAAATGAAGCGTGTTAATGGCAACACTATATTTACCTTAACAATATTATTCAATGATAAATAACCTGAACTCTGGATAAGTAGCACTTGATAAACACAGCTCTTGAGCCGATTCTCAGTATTAAATTAAAAGATTGATAGACTTTGTCGTGACTTAACCTCAAAAAAAACTTTATTTATAACAACTTAAGTTATTGCTTTTATTTAAGAGCTATTCCCTATTATTCAGAGAGTCAGGTCAAATAAATTAAAGGCTGGTGTTGGTTATAACAAGAGGAGGGGGCGTGGTAATAAGTCGGAGGAGGAATTTCATTTAATTTGAATATAAAAAACCGATAAAAGCGAACCTTTATCGGTTTTTAGTCATCGTTAACTCGGCTAAGTGTTAGCTTTATGCACGAGCTTCTTTAGCTTCGATAGTACAAGCTTTTTCTTCGATGATTAAACCAGCTTCAACAGCGTCAATCGCTCGTTGGTCATGCTTGTTAGCAGGACAACCACAAGTGTGATCGCTAACGTTATGTAGACGAGCTTGCTCTAAGTGCCATTGTGCTACTTTGATATGTTGATCAACATTCATATTATTTCTCCAGGACAGTTTGATGGTTTTAATTTATCAAGATTGATAAGTTGGCTAGATTGTAATGATAAATCCCTCAGTGTCTAGAGCAGATACACTATAAATGACAATGAATTAACAATATGTTTTAATATTAGAATATATAATGAGAATATGTTGATATTCTGTAGTCAATGATAACAATAGGATTTTATTGATTAAATCTTCCACATTGCGGGGGAGTTAATCAATTAATGTAATGAGGCAATAAATGAATAACCCTATTTGCGAAGGTATAAAGAAGCTCCGCGCCCAACACAAATTAACGCAAACTAAATTAGCTGAAATGGCTGATATTCCTCGAGCAACATTAGCAAATATGGAAAGCGAACAATCAAACCCGAGTATAATGTTAGTTGTTAAAGTAGCACAAGCTCTGGGGGTTTCTGTTGATGACTTAATCAGCCGTCAATCGGCGCATGTCACTGAGGTGTTACGAAAAGATATGCCAGTGATTCAATTGGATGATGGTAGGTTTTCTAGTACACGAGCAAGTCCGATAAATACTCAAAACTTACAGATCAATGATATTAGTATGCAGCCTAATTGTTATAGTAAAGGCGTGCCACACCCTGAAGGCAGTCATGAGTTGTTTTTGTGCATAGAAGGCTGTGCCTGTATAGAGGTTCAGGGAGAGGAGTATACTGTTGAAGCAGGTGATTTAATTTATTTCCATGGTCATTTACCTCATTGTTATGGCAATAAAAGTGATAAACCAGTGCGTGCTGTTGCGGTTGTTTTTATGGTATAGGGGGAACAATACGCCGTGGCTTGAATCGTTAAGTTCAATTGTAAGCTACGTAGGAGGAAGAATGTTATTAACTCACTGAATTAACTGTGGTCTTTTTTTCTGCGTAATGAAACAATACCCATCATTTTATCCGCTATGTACAGCCTGTATGTTTTTCAAAGGACTAGTATGAAACATATTATTTCACTTATTATTATTTCGCTATGTGCGTTATTTTCACTATTTACTCATGCCAGTAAAGTTGTTTATGTTGGGACTTACACCCACGAAAATAAACCTGCTTTAATGGTGCAGTTTGATGAAGAATCAAATAACAAAGATGTTGCAACAATTATTGATGTTAAAACCAATGAAAGTTTAAGTGCTTACTGGGTTTTCAATGAAAATAAAACGGCATTAATTAATACTAAAGTCATTGCAGGTAATAGCTATAAAGTCAGCCTAAGTGGGGAGTTCTCTGATAATGTAGAAAAAGAATCGATTATTGCAATTCCTGAAGTAGTACCAAGTTTAACGGTATTAAGCAAAGGTCCTGTTATCCCAGCTAATAGTGCACGTACGATCCCTATCTCGACGACAAATTTAAATACAGTGTCGGTTGAAGTATTGCAAGTAACATCACCTGAAAACCTAATAAACCAGTTGTATTACAATAATAGTATTCGCGCTTATAATTTAGCAAACTACAAGAAATACTATAAAAGTGTCACCACATTATCGTTTGAACTGCCGAAAACGGCCATTAATGCTGCGGTAAATACCGCAATACAATTACCGCAAGAACTTAAAAATGGCTGGTATATTCTCAGTGTGAAAGGCGGTGGGATGATGGGGTATAACGATGCTAAAATCATTCAAGCTTTTATCACTGATGTTGGTATCCAAGCAAAAGTTTTTGCTGATAACTTATCGATTAATGCGCTTTATCTATCAAGTAATAACCCTATTATTGACGGAAAAGTATCTATTTACCGCAAAGACGGAACTAAACAGTACTTAGGTAAATTACAAGATGGTTTCGCTAACTTCAAATATAAAGCTAGTACTGATGAGTTATTGGTGATTGAGACTGGTGACCAATTAGGGATTCTACCTTTACGTGAAGTACCGCTGGATTTATCTGACTTTAGTGTTACCGGTAGAAACTGGCAAGAAATGGAAGCTTTTGCTTATTCTAACCGAGACTTATTTAAGCCGGGTGAGACTCTGCCCCTAAATGTTTTATTACGAGACGATGATGGCCACCCTGTAAGCACACAACGTCTATTTGTTGAGTTTATTCAACCTGACGGTAAAGTTATTTCTATGCGTTGGTTAGAACCTCAAGTGAGTGGTTATTACCGTACAAATTATCTAATTTCCCGTGATGCAACTTTAGGTAAATGGACTGCACAGATAAAAGCGAATAAAGACAGTCAAACTATTCTTAACAGTTTCAGTTTTAATGTCAGTGAGTTTGTAGCTGAACGGATGGACTTACTGGTTGATATTGAAAATAAAGAGCTGATTTCAACAAAGCAGTTTACGGCTAAAGTTGTTGGTAGGTATTTATTTGGCGCACCCGCTGACGGTAATAAACTAAAAATAAAGCCTTACTATTTGGGTGTGAACCATATTAAAGGTAAATATGAAAACTACTTTGTCGGTAAAGCGATGAATGTATTCCCTTCAAGACAATTACCTTTAATTAAAGCACATAAGTTAGATGCCAAAGGTGAAGCAACCATAACGATACCGCTGATTGACGAAAAATATTTGAAATCACCCGTTATTGCTTCGTTTAACTTTGAATTATTAGAAACTGGCGGTGCAAGTGTTAGTCGCAAACATGAAATATCACTCTGGAAAAATAAAGTCATAGCAGGTATTTTACCTAAGTTTGATAGCGCAAGATATTTTCAAAATGTTGAATTTGATTTAGCGTTATTAGCACCTGCAGGTGATAAGTTGATGGCAGGTACTATCAATTATACGCTAGCCCGTAACCGAGGTGGGTATTACTGGAGTCATAGCGTAAACAACGGCTGGGTTTTACACCGCGATAATGAATGGCGTCCGGTTAGTATTAATACACTTAACATGAAAAAAGGCAGTTCGACAGCTATCTCTTTACCTGTTGAGTATGGGCAATATCGTTTAGTTGCCAAAACCTCCGAAGGTTTAGAAACTCAGTACGACTTTTATGTTGGTTGGCGAGCTGGAAATGCGACGGATAAGCCGATTAAACCTGATGCGTTAAGCCTTACCTTTGACAAAGATAAATATCATAATGGCGAAACCATTAAGGCCAAACTGCAAGCGGATTTGAGTGGTTATTTATTAGTCACGCTGGAAACTGATCAAGTGCATTGGCAACAGTCGATTGATTATCATGGGCAAGCACTTGAATTGAATATTCCTCTCGCTAATGCACTAACAAGACATGATATGTATGTCACAGCAACATTAATTGGTGAGCAGCAAAACATGCCAAGAAGGATGTTTGCGGTGAAACCAGTAAGACTTGAACGAAAAGAGAGAGAAATTTCGGTAGTAATTGAAAATAAAGATAAAATCAGACCACTTACCAAGTCAATATTTTCAATTAAAGCTAATGTAGGGAATAAGGAAAAGGCCTTTGTAACTTTGTCAGTGGTAGACAAAGGCATACTTAATTTATCAGGTTATCAAGCGCCAAGCATCACCGAGCACTTTTTTGACCAACGCCGTTACGCAGGAGATGTAATTGATTTATATTCTCGTGTTTATCAGCAGCGACCTAATTCATTTTTAACTCATCGTTACGGCGGCGATGCTGCAGCAATGGCAAATGATAAACCAGATAACTTAGTTGAGAGTAAAACCATAGTCTTAATGAGTGAATTGCTAGCACTTGATGAGTTTGGCAATGCTGATGTGGTATTGGAGCTACCAGACTACAATGGTGAAGCAGAAGTAGTTGCCACCGTTTTTAGCGACAGCTCATTTGGTCAAACACAAAAAAATGTGAAGATATCTTCGCCAATTGTTGCTGAGCTTGCTGTGCCAAGGTTCTTAACACCAAATGATCGCAGCCAAGTATTATTAGAATTATTTAATACTTCAGGCAGTACACAAACGGTTAGTGCTGTAGTAAAAAGCACCAATGCATTGACTTTTGAAGGTAAAAATAGCTTAACAAGTACATTAAAAGATGGTGAAAGAATATCAATTGCGGTGCCATTTACAGTAAATAGTTTTGCCGATGAAGCTGAGGTAACCATCAATACAACAAGCCCTATCTTTAATCAAGAACGTAGTTGGTCTATCCCTGTACGTGTACCTAAACCAATATTAACTAAAAAAACGTCTATTACTTTATCTCCTGATGAAAAATTTATGGTTAATCAGCAATACTGGGATGAGTTACAACCCATGAGCAGTGATATGGGCAATATTAGTTTTTCACCTGTACCCTTTTTAGATACCATTGAATATGCCTCAGGCCTTTTTAGGTATCCGTACGGTTGTGCAGAGCAAACAACTAGTAAAGCTCTACCTTGGTTAATTGACGATCCATCATTGAATAATATTAAGTTAGCCGCTTTAAAAGGACGTACTGCAGAGCAAATGCTTGAAATGGCCGTTATGCGCTTAACAAAAATGCAAAAGTCCAACGGTGGTTTTTCGTTGTGGGACAAATATGGTAGGGAAGATGGCTGGCTCAGTGTTTATGTAACTGATTTTCTATTTCAAACAGCACAAAAACACCCTAATATTGTCCCTATAAACATGCTTAACTTGGCATTAACTAGAATAGGAACATATACAACTCAGTGGGGTAGTGCTACCCAGCACTATGCAACTTGGGTTTTAGCAAAAGCGAATAAACTAGAATATTCTAAATTTGTTCTTGTTGAAAAAAATACGCTGAAGACACCGCTTTCTGCGGCTCATTTGGGCGGCGCAGCAATGTTACTTGGTGATATGAATAAGGCGCAGCTTTACTTTAGTCAAGTGACAGGCTTTACTAGAAAATTGACGTATTACAGTTATCGTGATTACGGCTCTACCATACGTGATTATGCACAGGCAGTTGCTATTATCGGTGAACTACAGCAGCAGGTTAAGCTAAGCCCCGCTATGACTAAACTACGTAATACCTTAGTCGCACAACTGAAAAAAATAATACCAAGTAAACATTATTTTAGTACACAAGAGAAAGTTGCTTTAGTCCGGGCTGGTAGTGATCTTGCCAAAGAGAATACCAAAGATTTCAACTTTATTATTGAAGGAATAAAGCAGTCTTATAGTGGCTTAAATGCTCGTCAGATTGATGCCGGCTCAATTATCGAAAATAGCAATGAACATGAAATGTTTATTGAGATCAGAGCCAAAGGTTATAGTCTTGATAATGTTTATCAAAAACCAACTATCAGCATGCAAAACTTTTCTAAAAAGATAAAGTATGAAGATGGTAAACACTATGATGGTAAAGCAATCGCGGTCGGAGAAAAGCTCATTGTTGCGTTAAGCTTTGAGGCAAATGAAAAAGTGAACAATGCTATGTTGATAGACTTTATACCTTCGGGTTTTGTCTTAGAAAATCCTGACTTTACTAACAGCGCTGATATTATTGCAGCAAATAAATTAAAGAACAGCGTTACTGACTTCATTGAATATCGCAATGATAGGTTTGTTACGTCACTTAATGTGAGTAACAGGAAAACCTACAGCTTTAACTATGTGATCCGAGCTGAAACTCCTGGTGATGGGCTTTTACCTAAAGGTTATATCGAAGACATGTATGCACCTGAACGTTTTACTTTTGTGAAGTCTGAAATTGATAAGGTAAAAATAGTTAATATTAAAGCGAATAAATCGTTGGTGGATAAGTTAGTTGATTCTCTAAAGTTTGATTAACGAAAGCTAAATGCCAAATATTAAGCAGCCTAAACCGAACTGGCAGCACCCCACTAAATTAGTGGTATTTGCCTTTGTTTTTTTGACGCTGCTTTTTTGTTTGTCATTCATCATCGCAAACCTGCTATATCCAATAAATATTGAGGATAATAAAGGGGCCACAACGACAGTCTACTCATCGGAAGGTGAGGTGCTGAGGCAATTTGCTAATAACAAAGGCATTTATCGAATTGCAACGACCATAGAGGAAGTGTCACCATTTTACATCCAAGCGTTATTAGAATACGAAGATAAACATTTTTATAGCCATCCTGGTGTGAATGTTTTTTCACTCTTTCGTGCTGTCTGGCAGCAAATTACCCACGGTAAAATAATTTCTGGCGGCTCCACGTTAACTATGCAAGTTGCTAGGCTTTTATACCCTAATAAGCGAAGTTATGTCGGGAAGTTGCAACAAATTTTCAGAGCATTACAGCTTGAATATTATTACAGTAAAACACAGATATTAAATCTATATTTAACATATGCTCCTATGGGAGGAAATATTGAAGGTGTGGTAGCTGCTAGTCAGCGCTATCTTGGTAAGTCTGCTAAACATTTAACAGAAACAGAAGCGGCATTGATGGCTGTGTTACCTCAACGGCCAACAATATATCGACCCGATAGGAATCCGTTAATTGCCTATAAAGCCCGCAACAAAGTACTAAATCGTCTGCATAATGCAGAGTTAATATCTGACGCTAATTTAGGGTATTATTTGAAAGAGCCTGTTCAGGCACAAAACCAAAGCTTTAGAATGTTGGCCCCCTTGTTGGCAAGAGCACTGAAACAGCAAAATCCGCAAAAGGACATCATCCAGAGTAATATCTCTCATAATATTCAAACCGATATTGAAAATGTATTAAAGCAACGGATGCAAGTCACAGATCATCGCTTATCTGCCGCGGTATTAGTGATGAGAAACCGAGATGGTAATGTACTTGCGTATAAAGGCTCAGCAGAATTCTTAAATAACAACCGGTTTGGTCACGTTGATATGGTACAAGCGATTCGATCGCCCGGTAGTACCTTAAAACCATTTATTTATGCACAAGCTATGGATAATGGCCTTATTCATTCTAAAAGTTTACTTACCGATGTTCCTATACAGTTTGGTGACTACCGCCCTAAAAACTTTGATTTGCGATTTGATGGTGCGGTCGAAATGGATGTTGCGTTAAAGCTTTCCAAAAATATACCGGTAGTTTTGGTGTTAAATAAGCTAGGCGCCGATAAGTTTTATACTAACCTTGCTACTGCTGGTATTAATTTACATGTCAAGCAAGCTAACTTAAGTATCGCTCTAGGAGGAGCGAGTTCGTCACTTAAAGACTTAGTTACTTTATATTCATCCATTGGGCGGGGAGGCGAAATGATTTTCCCTCGCATTGAGCCTAACTCGCCAATTAAAAAGGCCCGAATATTATCCCAGGAGTCGAGTTGGATAATTAAGGAAATTCTCAGTGAGATAGACCCGCCTGATAGGGCGGTTCCTGCACACAATAGAAGGATATCCTGGAAAACAGGGACAAGTTATGGTTTTAGGGATGCTTGGTCTATTGGAACGAGTGATGACTATACTGTGGGTGTTTGGATTGGTCGACCTGATGGAGCACCCTTTGTAGGCCAAACAGGCGCAAGTCAAGCAGCACCTATCATGTTTGACATCTTTGATGTACTACCAAAAGACATTGTTACCAGTACTCGCCCTGAACAGGTTAAAACAATTGAAATTTGTTGGCCTAGTGGATTAAATCGAGAGTTTATTAACGATGAAGATTGTCTTTCAAGCTATAGCGCACTGACCATCAGTGGTAAAACCCCTAAAACGATCAAAGAGCACGGTGGGTTAAAGTATTTGAATAAATGGCCTCAGGTATTGCAAAATTGGATGCAAAGTAAAGATTATAAAATACAAATAAGCCAAAAGAAATTGAAAATAATCCATCCTAAAACGGGCACTAAACTTTTTATGGGTGCTAAAATTTCATTTGAAGCGAAGGCCAATATAGAGCAGGCAACGTGGTATTTAAATGACAAGTTACTACCTGGTAATAAAGTACATTTAAATCAGTTAACGTATGGAAAACAGCAAGTAACAGCCTGCTATAAAGATGATTGTGATTCTGTTGAATTTGAGCTTTATTAGTAACAAAGTAATAAAAAATCAAATCAGGTGGAGTTAGTATGTATAAAATTTGAAGTTTAAAGAATAAATTTATGAGGAATTTAAAGAATTGGTTGCGGGAGCAGGATTTGAACCTACGACCTTCGGGTTATGAGCCCGACGAGCTACCAAGCTGCTCCATCCCGCGTCCGAATGACTCTTTAAAATTATTAAAGAGAAAGCTAATAACATTTTTAATTCTTGTCATTAAAGAATTGGTTGCGGGAGCAGGATTTGAACCTACGACCTTCGGGTTATGAGCCCGACGAGCTACCAAGCTGCTCCATCCCGCGTCCGAATGACTCTTTAAAATTATTAAAGAGAAAGCTAATAACATTTTTAATTCTTGTCATTAAAGAATTGGTTGCGGGAGCAGGATTTGAACCTACGACCTTCGGGTTATGAGCCCGACGAGCTACCAAGCTGCTCCATCCCGCGTCCGAATGACTCTTTAAAATTATTAAAGAGAAAGCTAATAACATTTTTAATTCTTGTTATTAAAGAATTGGTTGCGGGAGCAGGATTTGAACCTACGACCTTCGGGTTATGAGCCCGACGAGCTACCAAGCTGCTCCATCCCGCGTCCGAATTATTTAAGATTTTCTATAACTAATTATTCTTAAATAAAGCACAATATTTTACTTCTTATTGTGAGAAGTTTCTTTCAAAAAGGTTACTCCCTGAAAGCGAGGCGTATAGTAAGGATAGCGCATCGATAAAGCAAGTGCTTTTAGAAAAAAAACACCGTTCGCATAAATGTTATGCGTTACGGGTGAAAATCAGGCGATTTAGAACAGTTAAAGTCAACTTTTGTTTATGTGCTTTGTGTTTATGTATATAATCGCGCCCATAGATTACTCTGCTGCTTACTCTGGAAATTCACCATGACTGAATCCACGCAACAATTTTTAGCCTTAACTTCTCCTGGTATTGAAGTTTTACTTTTTGATGAGATCAAAAGTTTTGGCGCACAACAAGTTATTCAAAAGCCAGAAGGGGTTTATTTTCAAGCTTCTATGGCTTTAGGATATAAAATATCACTTTGGACACGTCTTGCTACACGTATCATGCTTAAGTTAGGTGAGGGGGAGTCGAAAGACAAAGGTGAACTATTTAAAGCCGCTAGTAGTATTAACTGGCCAGACGTTTTTGATTCAAGTACAACCTTTGCTATTGACTTTGTTGGTTATAGTGAAGAAATTCGGAATAGCCAATTTGGCGGCTTAACGATTAAAGATGCCATTGTTGATCAATTTAGAGAGCAAGGTTTTGAACGGCCTAATGTCGACAAGAAATCACCACAAATTAGTTTTCAAGCTCGACTGTTAAGAGACAACGTTAGTATATTCCTCGATTTCTCCGGCCGTGGATTATTTCAACGCGGCTACCGCGAACATAGCGGCGCGGCGCCATTGAAAGAAAATCTTGCTGCAGCATTAATTTTACGTTCGGGTTGGTTAGCTGATACAAGTAAACCATTAGTTGACCCTATGTGTGGCTCAGGCACTATTTTAATTGAAGCTGTAGCTATGGCAGCTAAGCAAGCGCCTGGTATTAACCGCGTTTCTTGGGGATTTGAATCTTGGTTATGTCATGATAATGATATTTGGGAAGAACAATTAGCGCAAGCGATCGACAGCTCAGCTAAAAGTTTAGATAAGCTTAAAGTAAAAGTTTTTGGTATTGATCTTGATTCTCGAGTATTAAAAACAGCACAACAAAATGCTCGTAATGCACACTTACAGCAATATATAGAGTTCTCATGTAAAAACACCAATCAAATGAACAATACTTTTGGTGGGCCAGGTACTATCTTATTTAACCCTCCATATGGCGAACGGATTGGTGAGTTACCAGAGTTAGTGGAAAACTTTGTTTTATTTGGTCAAAAACTTAAAGCGCAGTTTATCGATTGGCGCATTGCCATATTAACAGCCAATATAGATTTACTTTCTATGTTGAAGTTGTCGAGCTTCAAACGGTATAAATTTAAAAATGGCCCGTTAGACTGTCAATTAGCACTATATAATGTGGATGATAAGCAACTAGCCAAAGATGCAATAAATCCACAATCAAGTTTTGCTGAAGAAGACAGTGCGTTTGCAAACCGTCTAAAGAAAAATCGAAAAAACTTAAAAGGCTGGCTAAAGTCAAATGAGATAGAAGCTTATCGCCTTTATGATGGTGATATTCCTGAGTATAATGTAGCAGTTGATATCTATGGCGAATACCTAGTTATTCAAGAATATGCAGCACCAAAAACTATTGAAGAAGAAAAAGCCAAAAAACGTCTACAAGAAGTAATTTATTGGGCGCCGAAAGTTTTAAATATTCCTACGGATAAAGTCGTTCTAAAAACACGTGCAAAGCAAAAGGGTAGTAACCAATACCAACGCTTAGACAAATCGAAACAATCTTTAACTGTTAATGAACATGGCGCACAGTTTAAGATTAACCTATGGGATTACCTCGATACGGGCTTATTTTTAGATCACCGAAAAACTCGTCAAATCGTAGCAAAAAAATCTAAAGGTAAAACACTGCTTAATATGTTTGCTTATACTGGCTCTGTTTCAGTACAAGCCGCCGTTCATGGCGCGTTGTCTGTTACTACTGTTGATATGTCAAATACCTATCTTAATTGGGCACAAGACAATTTTGCTTTGAACAAATTGAGCGGCCATAAATATCAATTTATTCAAGCGGACTGTTTAGATTGGTTGAAGAAAAACACTACTAAATTTGATGTTATATTTATCGATCCACCGACGTTTTCTAATTCTAAGCGAATGGAAGATAGTTTTGACGTGCAAAGAGATCACATTACATTATTAACCGATGCATTGAAGTCACTCAATAGGGGCGGTGAAATATTTTTCACCAATAATAAACGTAACTTCAAAATTGACTTTGATGCATTAGATAAGGTGGGTTTAACAGCACAAGCTATGTCAGATGTTACCCGCGATAAAGATTTTGCGCGTAATAAACATATTCATAATAGCTGGTCTATTACCCGAAAAAGTTCGTAGTAGCAGAATTAACCGAGTAGTTTTAGTCATGAGAAAGTACAATTTATATGGTAGTGAAGGTTGTCACTTATGTGAACAAGCTTTAGTTATTTGTCTCGCTGTACTTTCTAACGAACAGCTAATTCAAATAGACATTGTTGATCAAGAAAAAGTTGCCCATGAAAAGCAAACCTTGGTTGAGTTATATGGTGTGCATATTCCAGTACTTGAAAAATTGGAAAATGACAGCAGTAAAAATATCAAGCTGTTTTGGCCATTTAGCCTAGAGCAAGTGACGCAATTAGTTAACACTTAATTTTATGCTCATGACGTATCATGGGTATAAGTAACAACGCATAAGAAGAATTATGGAATTATTAAGAATAGCCAATGGCGAATTAGCTTTTGGTGAAGATAAAATATTAGATAAAGCAGAGTTGAGCATTCAAACGGGCGAACGTATCTGTTTGGTTGGCCGCAATGGTGCGGGTAAGTCTACCTTAATGAAAATTTTAATGGGCTTACAAAATATGGATGACGGGCAAATCCTAAAATCCAGTACCATGCAAATGGCAATGTTAGAGCAAGATCCACCAGAGTCGTCAGATCAAAGTGTATTTGATTATGTTGCTGAAGGCGTTAAAGAGAATGCCGAGTTAATTCGACGTTACCATGCTTTAATTCACCTTATTGGTGAAGATCCGAGTGAAAAGAATCTAGATAAACTCTCTCGAGTTCAAGAGGAACTTGAACAAGCGAATGCTTGGCAAGACGAGCAGCGCATAGAGCAAGCCATGAGTACCTTATCATTAAACCCGGATGCAAAAATTTGCGATTTATCGGGTGGTTGGTTAAGAAAAGTGGCGTTGGCGAAGGCGCTTGTTACTAGCCCTGATATTTTATTACTCGATGAGCCTACCAACCACTTGGATATAGAAAGTGTTTTATGGTTAGAGAAGTTCTTAAAAGACTTCGCTGGTACTATCATCTTTATTAGCCATGACAGGGCATTTATTCGTGGTTTATCTACACGTATTTTAGATCTTGATCGTGGTCAATTGAAAAGTTACCCGGGCGATTATGATTTATATATCGAACAAAAACAGCATGACTTGCAAGTAGAAGTGCAAAAAAATGCTTTATTTGATAAAAAATTAGCCGAAGAAGAGGTGTGGATTCGTCAAGGAGTTAAAGCTCGTCGTACTCGTAATGAAGGTCGTGTTCGCTCATTAGAAAAACTTCGAAAAGAACGTACTGCCCGTCGTGATGTTCGTAATCAAAGCACGATGAACATCACTCAAGGTGATCGTTCAGGAAAATTAGTATTTGAAGCTGAAGAGGTAAAAGTTGCTTTTGGCGATAAAGTGGTTATCGAAAGCCTTAATTTACTGATTTCTCGTAATGACCGTTTAGCATTAATTGGTGCTAACGGCACTGGTAAATCTACCTTAATTAAACTCATTATGGAAAAGCAAGCAGCAACGAGCGGTAAAATGCGCTCAGGTGTTAATTTAGATATTGCTTACTTTGATCAACATCGTGAAGCTCTTGATTTAAACCAAACTGTACAAGAGATTGTTGGTGAAGGTAAACAAGAGGTTATGGTAAATGGTCGCTCTCGTCACGTGCTTGGTTATTTACAAGACTTTTTATTCAGTCCCAAGCGTGCTCGTACCCCCGTAAGAGCTTTATCAGGTGGTGAGAAAAATAGATTATTACTTGCAAGGTTATTTTTGCGTCCAAGTAATTTACTTATTCTCGATGAGCCAACCAACGATCTAGATATTGAAACTTTAGAGTTGCTTGAAGAAGTTGTTGCAAATTATGCTGGAACCGTTATTTTAGTGAGCCATGATCGTGATTTCGTTAATAACTGTGTGAATACTTGTTTGTATTTTGATGGCACAGGGCAGATAAATCAGATTGTTGGTGGTTATGATGATGTGGATGATTACCTAGCGCTTAAGACAGCACAACGCCAAAATATGGCAGACAGTGCAGAGCAAAAAACTAAGCAAGTGAAACAAGAAAAACAGACTGACAATAAACCTGCTGATACAGAGCCTGTAGCAAAGAAGAAAAAACTGTCATTTAAAGAGGCACGTGAACTGGAAGCCTTACCAGAAAAAATTGATGAGTTGGAAAACCTTATTGACTCACTACAAGCGCAAGTTAATGATGCTGACTTTTTTAGTAAAGATGAAAAAATAACGAAAAAAGTTTTGAACCAGCTGAGCGATTGTGAGTCGAACCTTGAGATCGTTTATGCTAGATGGCAAGAGCTTGATGATCAGTAAAATTGTATTAATGCACTAGTTACCAAGTAACGCTTTATAACTAGTGCTGGTGAATTGTTTAAGTATAGCTCTGATTTTTAAGTCGATTAGCGCCTTTAACTGAGCCCTTAAACAATAGTATTTAATTTGATATTGACCGTCTTAAATAAATTAGACAGAGCAACCATAAAGAGTAAACAAGTAGAATGAAGTCATTTGCAAAAAATATACTCGCATTAGGGATTACTAGTGCTTTAAGTCTTAGTACTATCAATTACAGCGTAGCAGCTACATATGAAGTTATTGAAGTTGATAAAAATGCTGAGGCATATACTTATGGCGGCAAGCTAAGCAACAACGAAGAAATGGCTGTTACCGGAACCAACTCATATAATTTCCCAGTACAATTTGAATATCTTGATGACGATGACTTTAATCAAATACAATATAATGCCTTAGTAAATCATAATTATTACTTTGGTCTTGAGATCATTGAAGATTTTGATGCATTAAAAGCAGGAACACCTACAGCTAATGATCTTGCTTGGACAAAAATCTATCTGCAAGAACAAAATAAATCGGCTAGCAATCCCGATTTTGAATACCAAATAGTTGCAGATACCGCTGCTTTGGTTAACTTGGCGACGCTTGATTCAGATGTGGAATCGACCTTAGTCTGTATTTTTGATACAGACTTTGCCGAAGACTCTACTTCCTGTACAGGTGAGTTAACTCGTTCAACAACCAACACCGTTCAGGGCATTACTGACAGTGGTTTTACCTTTGGCACGGGCTCTGCACCATACAAACCTGTTGAAGGACCCGCTACAGAAGCTGATGGTAGTTTTAAAACCCATTGGGTACGTGAACATGGTCAACGTGGTTTTTACATTGATGCTACAGGTCAAGTGTTACCTGTGATGCCTGATGAAACTCGCTATGGTGGAGGGATCTCTGCTATTTTTGATATGAATGATAATGGTATTGCAGTTGGTTATACTAGTTATAAACTTAGTAAGGTTATAGAAGAGTACGTCAAAGATACTACTGGTGGCTGTGCTGACCCTGCTATCTTAGCTAATATACCTTATGATATTTGTGTGCAAAAAGTTCAAAGTAATATGTATCATATACAGGCCTTTAAGGCGACGGTGTCTGCAGAAAATGAAGTAATCACCGAGCAGCTAGGTTTATTAGTAACACCTCATGCAGATGATGATAGAGCTTTTTCTAGTCAAGCTGTGGCAGTTAATAATAATGGCGTGGCAGTTGGTTATGCTCATGGTTGGGATGACACTAATGTTACTACTCCTTCTGAAAATGAACGCATGACTGGTTCATATGCGGTAATATTTAAGGAAGATGCAGAAGGTAATAAAGAGGTTTTTGATTTTAATCAACAGCATTATTTCTTTAATTCTAGTAGGATTTATCCATTTTCACGCGCCCATGATATCAATGATAGTGGCTTAGCTGTTGGTTATACCCGAGATCCTAATACTTTTGTTAAAAAATTGTTTTATGTTGATACAACTGTGCCTAATAGCGAAATGAAAATTGTTATTCCTAAAGACTTTTTTACCACGTCAGTAAGTACCGCCTTTTCAGTTAATTCACATGGCGTTATTGTTGGGGAAGCACAAATTGAAAGTCATAATGAAAGTTCACAAAACCCAAGACGTACAGCTGGCTTTATGTATGATACCGCAAGCGATACACCGCAGATTGTTAATGTTAATACACTATTAGAATGTAACTCTAAGTATGATGTGCTTAAAGCTACTGATATTAATGATAAGGGACAGATCTCTGCTACCGCTATTGTGAAAGCAAATAGTTTTGATGCTAAAGGTGAGGCAATAGTTGATGAAAGTGGTAATCCTGTGATGATAGATGTAGCTCGAGCGGTGTTACTCAATCCTATTTCAGGTGGTGAAATTGAAGATTGTGGCGCAGTCGAAGAGAAAGTTGAAAGACAAGGAGCGACCTTTACTGGTTTTGGTATCTTGTCGCTTTTAGGCTTACTAGGTTTACGACGTAGGAAATATAAAACTCACTAAGCAGTAATTTTTACAACGTTATTTAGTGTAAGAAAAATATATAAATTTAAATGCCGTTCACTTATGGTGAGCGGCATTTTTGTTTTAATGTGGCCCCTAATCATATACTTTACTGTATAAATATATAGTGTTATTATGTGGTCAATTGATAATAGCACTTGGTACTTATTTTGATTGGTCGTTTACGTGGCACACTTGTTGAAAAACTTTCCCCTGAGATATTAATTGAATGCGCTGGTGTTGGCTATGAAGTCACTATGCCAATGACCAGTATTTATTCCTTACCGGATCTTGAACAGCAAGCCATCATCTATATTCACTTTGTTGTGCGAGAAGATGCACAATTACTTTATGGTTTCGCTAATAAAGTAGAACGTAAACTCTTCCGTTTATTAATAAAAGTAAATGGCGTTGGTCCTAAATTGGCTCTTGCCATCTTATCTAATATGTCTGCGGATCAATTTGTAAGTTGTGTGCGTCACGATGATATTACTGCGATTGTAAAAATCCCAGGAGTAGGTAAAAAAACTGCTGAGCGTTTGCTTATTGAAATGCGTGACCGTTTGAAAGACTGGCAGGCACAACAGCCAGTACAACCTGTAAGTAATGAAGGTGTTATGCCAGAACAGCTTTCTGCGGAGTTAAGTCAAGATAGTACGTTTATCAACGATCATAAAGGTGATGCTATCAATGCCTTACTATCACTTGGTTATAAACAAGCCCAAGCAGATAAAGCGGTTAAATCAGTATATAATCGCGGTATGTCCAGCGAAGATACTATTCGAGATGCATTAAAATCAATGGTTTAATGTAATACCCATTGTGATTTAATTGACAGAATATTTTTATAACTTAGGTAACCTATGATTGAAGCAGATCGCTTAATTGAACCCATCGCATCATTAGAAGATGAAGGGGTAGACCGCGCTATTCGCCCTAAAATGCTGCAAGATTATACCGGTCAAGCACATGTTAAAGCGCAAATGGAGATTTTCATACCGGCGGCTAAAAATCGTGGAGAGCCATTAGATCACTTACTCATTTTTGGTCCACCTGGCTTAGGTAAAACAACTTTGGCCAATATAGTCGCTAATGAAATGGGAGTGAGTATTCGTACAACCTCTGGCCCTGTACTAGAAAAAGCTGGTGATTTAGCTGCGCTACTCACCAATTTAGAAGAGCATGATATTCTTTTTATTGATGAGATCCATCGTTTAAGCCCTGTCGTTGAAGAAATACTTTACCCCGCAATGGAAGACTATCAATTAGATATTATGATTGGTGAAGGGCCTGCTGCGCGATCGATAAAGTTAGACCTACCACCATTTACTCTTATTGGCGCAACAACTCGTGCAGGAGCACTCACTTCACCATTACGGGATCGTTTTGGTATTGTGCAACGACTAGAATTTTATAATGTTGCAGACCTTTCAACTATTGTTAGTCGCTCAGCACATTTTTTGAATTTAACCATAGATGAGCAGGGCGCTTATGAAGTTGCAAGACGTTCTCGTGGCACCCCGCGTATTGCTAACCGCCTACTACGCCGTGTGCGAGATTATGCTGACGTAAAATCTCATGGTGTTGTTAATCAAGCAACAGCAGCAGCGGCTTTAGATATGTTAGAAGTTGATAATGAGGGCTTTGATATCATGGATAGAAAGCTACTACATGCAATTATCGATAAGTTTATGGGCGGACCTGTTGGGCTCGATAATGTTGCTGCTGCAATTGGTGAGGAGCGAGAAACCATTGAAGATGTATTAGAGCCATTTTTAATTCAGCAAGGATTTCTTCAGCGTACACCACGTGGGCGGATAGCAACTGATAGAGCCTATCAACATTTTGGTATTACAAAAGAGCCTGAACATAGCTGATTTGTTTTCAGCTGAATGAAGCGACTTAAAACTTCAGAGTTTATAATTGACAGAAAATAAAAATGCCAGCACCTAGCTGGCATTTTTATGCAAAAATACACGGTTAACGGTGTGGGCGGCTTTTCCAAGCTTTTATGGTTTGGTAGCGCCATAATGTCTGAATGGCAAAATAGCCTAATATTGAAAAGGTTACGGCGAGTACACCACAACCCACTAAAAATGCTGGTCCTATGGTGGATAAGCTGTCAATAACCCACTGCCAACTCGCTTGAAAATCAAAGTTTTTCTCAGGTACCGCTAAAACCCAAGTTCCCACCAAATAACAAGCATAAAAAATAAACGGCATGGTTAATGGATTTGTCAGCCATACTAAAGCGATGGATAAAGGTAAATTTGCATGAAATATAATGGCAGTACCTGCCGCTAATACCATTTGAAATGGAACGGGCATAAAAGCAAAAAATAAACCAACAGCGAATGCTTTAGCAACAGAATGGCGATTAAGGTGCCATAGATTGCCATTGTGCAGTAAGTTACCAAAAATCTTTAGGTATTTATTTTCTTTTATCGTTTGATGATCTGGCATCATACGTTTAATCGTTTTTTTGGGCATATACTTCTACAGGTCCCTTGAACAAATTTTAGTGTGTAATGTATTTACTTGTTAAGTATAACAGCTGCTAATGCCAGTAAGGTGTAAGCTTTAAGGTTTAAGTTTTAAAGATTAACCGTAAATTATAATAGGATTTACTATCACTATGGATTGGTGGTTACTGACATTTTTTCTCGGTGCTATATTGTCCCTATTTTTGCCGGAAGTACCAGCTGTTTTTCAGCTATTTTTACTTCTTTGTCTCGCTATTGGCTTTTTTTGTCATAAAAACCTCCGTTTAAGCTCTGGATTATGGTTTGGTGCATGCTGGCTGTTAACACATGCTCATTTTTATCATCAAAAGTTGCCTGACAATTTACTTCAATTAATGCTGAGTAAGCAAGCTCTTATGGTTGAAGGGCGAGTGTTGAGTATACAAAGTAAGCCTGTGACTAGCCTGGATAAAAAAGAGGGTAAAAAAACACAAACTGTATCGACAAAACGCTTTAATTTTACGGTTGATAAAATAGGTCAACAACAGCTTTTATCGCCTATCATCATTAGACTTAGTTGGAAAAAACCAACATTGGATGTAGCTCAAGGGCAGCAGTTATTACTCAAGGTAAAGCTAAAACCTGCACATGGTTTGAGTAATATAGGTAGCTTTAACTATTTGAGCTGGCTTAAAGCAAATAATATCTCTGCAAGCGGATATGTACTGAACTTAAAGAAGGTTAAAAGCCAAGTTTTAAAAAAGGATCATGAGTTAAACCGCTTAAAAAATTCTGTAAAGAACCAAGTCATCTCGGCAAATACTACGTTTAGACAACAACTGTTTAAACAATATCAGCGTCTAGCACCTGAGCATGACCTCACAGCTATTTTATTTGCTCTGTCTTTCGGCGACCGTAGCTTACTCGAGCCAGGAATATGGAGAGTTCTACAATCAACAGGTACCAGTCATCTTATTGCTATATCTGGTTTACATGTTGGACTACTCGCAGGTTTTACCTATTTATTGGTAATGCAGGTTATTAAATACCTACCGATAAAAAGTGCAAACTGGCAGTTAATTAATAGTCATTACCTTGCTATCGCCGTTAGTATATTAATGGCTAGTATGTATGCTTACTTAGCCGGTTTCTCTTTGCCTACACAGCGTGCCCTGGTGATGTTAAATATTTATTGGCTAAGTAGGTTAGTAGGCATTAAATTAACATCAAAGCGATTAATTTTATTAACACTTTTTATTATTTTGATAGTCAGTCCGTTTAGCTTATTAACCCCAAGTTTTTGGTTATCTTTTTATGCCGTCATTATAATATTTATAACACTATGGCGATTTAAATTCTGGCTAAATAAAGGGCCTGCAGCTTGGTGCTTCATTAAAGGTTTATTCATAATTCAAATCTCACTTACTGTTATGTTATTACCAGTAACGGCATTATTTTTTCAACAAATATCACTGGTGGGTTTATTGGCGAATATCATTGCTGTGCCCTGGATGAGTGTTTTTAGCATACCGAGTGCGTTGCTCTCGGTTATACTTATGCCGCTAAATGAGCAATTATCACAATGGCTGATGATGTTGTCATTGCAATCGATAACTTGGCTTTGGCATTACTTAGAACTATTAAGTAAGCAGTCATATGCAATTATCTTATTGCCATTAGTACAGCAAAAGTTGATTGTTATAGCTGGAATAGTAGTTTTTGTGCTGATATATCTTGTACCTTTGTATTACTCAAAACGAATTAAACAAGTGCTTTTGGGATTATTAGCCTCGGCACTAACCTTAGGTTTTTTAATTCATATTTTCATCAGTTATGGTTTGTTAAGTCATACCTTTATTACTACTTCATACCTGATCGTAGAAAAAGGGCTGCAATCGAAAGACTATGAAGAGCAGGTAAATAGAGCCTTTATGCCATGGCAAGCCGTTTTCTTTGATGTAGGCCAAGGGTTATCGGTGTTAATAAAACGAAATGAACACGCCATTTTATACGATACTGGCGCAGCTTATCCAAGTGGCTTTACTATTAGCGACGCAGTCATAACTCCTTACTTACAACATTTAGGCATCGACAAGATAGACAAGGTGATACTTAGTCATAGTGATAACGATCATGCCGGAGGTATAAAGCATTTAATAGCCAAGGTACCTATTGATGAAGTAATTAGTAATGATGCTACTATCATCAATTATGAACGTAATGATGGTGCCATCAATAATATCCCTTTAACAGGTTGTCAGCCTGATCAAAGTTTTATCTGGCAAGGCTTAACGTTTGATATCTTATGGCCTTTAGCTACAGATCTCACTGATAATACATATAACAGAGGCAAGCAAACCAATGATGACTCTTGTGTGATTTTAATTAGTGATCAATATTTAAATAAATTGCTTCTTACCGGTGATATTTCATCGAAGGTAGAGCTGCAATTATTGAAGCTATATCCTCAGCTCAGTGTTGATATATTGCAAGTGCCGCATCACGGCTCTAAAACCTCATCAAGCCAAAAGTTTCTTAATCAGCTGTCGCCTGAAGTTGCTTTAGTTAGTGCTGGTTATTTAAATCGTTGGTATATGCCGGTTGCAGCAGTTAGGCAACGTTATTTGGATAGTAATATCCAATTTTTAAATAATGCGAAATTGGGACAGATTGATGTCAGTTTTGATGAACATGGGGCAGAGGTTAAAAATTACGTTGAAGATTTTAGACCATTTTGGTTTAGTCATTAATTGTTTTAGAACGCTAATATCTATTGTAGTAACTAAACAGCATGCAGAGTAAACAGCACTTGTTCAATAACACGTTATTCATAAACGATTTGCTTTGGTAAATAAATTACAAGATTAAGAATGCATATTGCTACTTAATCTTGTCAATCGCCTTTACAACTTAAATAATTTTTCTACATGAAGACTAATGACTCATCATCTAGGGTTGAGGTTAATTCCATATAAGCCAACTTTGTTATTGTTCTCGTTATTGTTTTTGTTGGTTGTCACAGTGATTCACGCTAAAATGTTATTTCGTAATGTATGCATGATAAAAGCAAATGGTTTTATCAATTTTTCTTTAGACAATTAAAGTACACGAGTAATCAAAACTAATGGCATCATCTGCAAAAAAAAGCGCCTCTCTTTCTCCAATTAATTCAACTCATATTAACTCAAGTAAGGCAACGGCATGGCAAAACTTTAAACGGTTAGTTAGTTACGCTAAACCCTACAAGTTAGGCTTTGTTGCCGCTATTATTGGTATGCTGGGCTATGCGTCAATTGATGTTTATTTTTTATCAAAACTACAGCCTTTGATCGATGAAGGTCTTGCTGGTGGAAATGATAATTTTATGAAGTGGGCACCTTTATTTATTGTTTGCGCTTTTATGGTCCGTGGAATAGCTCATTTTGTTGCTAATTATTGTCTTGCTTGGGTGGGTAATAATGTTGTTGCTGACTTAAGGCAAAAGCTATTTGAACATATCATGGCCATGCCTGTAGCGTTTCATGATAAACAGTCAACGGGCGCGCTTATCTCTAAAATAACTTTTGATACCGAGCAAGTATTAAATTCGGTTAGTAAATCTATCTTAACAATAGTGCAGCAAAGCGCCTTTGTTCTTGGTTTATTGGGTTTGATGTTTTATATGAGTTGGCAATTATCATTAATATTCTTACTTATTACTCCTGCTATTGCGGTTATTGTTAGTGTTGTTTCTAAACGCTTTCGTAAGGTAAGTAAAAATATTCAAGGTGCTATGGGGGAAGTAACCACAGCGGCTGAACAAACCTTTAATGGTCACAAGGTAGTGTTAACTTTTGGTGGTCAGCAACGTGAATTTGACCGCTTTAGCAAAATTAATAAACATAACCGCCAACAGCGTATGAAATTGATGGCAACAAAATCAGCAAGTGTGCCTATTATTCAGGTTATCGCTTCTTTTGCTTTAGCTTTTGTTTTTTATGCCATAACGTCTGAAACATTAAGTGAAAGCATAACACCAGGTACCTTTACTAGTGTTATAGCTTACATGACGATGCTGCTTAGACCTTTAAAAATGCTTACTAATGTTAATGCTGAGTTCCAACAAGGTATGGCTGCTTGTGTCAGTATATTTTCGATACTCGATCATGAAAAAGAAAAGGATACTGGTGATAAGTCTCTCGATAAGGCATCTGGCACTTTGTCTTTTAACCATGTAAATTTTGCCTATGACAGTAGTAAATCCAAGAGTAAAAATGAAAAAGAGCAAGAAGTTAAACTTGCCTTAAATGATCTTACTTTTGATTTGGCTCCAGGTGAAACTTTAGCATTAGTGGGGCGCTCAGGCAGTGGCAAGTCAACGGCCAGTTCTTTGTTACTACGTTTTTATGATGCGACAAGTGGTGAGATTTTAATTGATGATACTAATATTGAAAAATTTAAGTTAAAAGATTTACGTAGGCAGTTTTCTTATGTTTCTCAGCAGGTTGTCTTATTTAATGATACCTTAGCTAATAATATTGCTTATGGTAACCCTGAGGCAAGTGAAGCCCAAATTATTGCAGCAGCAAAAAGTGCTCATGTGATGGAGTTTGCCAAGCAAATGGAGCATGGCCTTGAAACGAATATAGGTGAAAATGGCGCTTTACTTTCCGGAGGGCAAAGACAACGAGTAGCCATTGCTAGAGCTTTGTTGTGTGATTCCCCCTTCTTAATTTTAGATGAAGCCACCAGCGCTTTAGATACCGAGTCAGAGCGCCACATTCAAGATGCCCTACAAACGTTACAGCAAAATCGAACGTCCATAGTTATTGCCCATCGCTTATCTACTATTGAAAGTGCCGACAAAATTATTGTTATGGAGCAAGGAAAGATTGTTGAACAAGGTGATCATCAGACTTTACTTGCCAAGCAAGGTGCTTATGCTCAGCTACATAGTTTTCAATTTGAATAAGGATAGCTGGTAATGCGCCTAATTGAAAAGGTTTGGTTTAATAGCCATCGTGCTAAGTGGTTGTTTGTACCTTTGTTATTACCACTAACCTTTGTTTTTTGGTTACTTAGTACGCTTAGACGTCTGGGGTTTAAAGTTGGAATATCTAAGTCACAGTCTCTGACCAAGCCAGTTATTGTTGTTGGTAATATTGGTGTTGGTGGTAATGGTAAAACCCCAGTTGTGATTTACTTGGTTGAACTAAGTAGATCTTTGGGTTTAACTCCAGGAGTGATCTCTCGTGGCTATGGAGGACAAGCACCACATTACCCCTATTTAGTTACTGAGAAATCAACACCTTTAGAAGCAGGCGATGAACCAATGCTAATTCAGCAGCGTTGTCAGGTACCTGTTGCCGTGGGAAGTGATCGTATTGCTAGTGCACAGCTACTTATCACTCAAGGCTGCGATATCATTATTAGCGATGATGGTTTACAGCATTATCGACTAGGACGAGATGTCGAATTAATCATTGTTGATGGCAAACGATTATTTGGCAATGGCTTATTATTGCCTGCAGGCCCATTGCGAGAAGGACAATGGCGTTTACCAAAAAGTGATTTAGTTATTTATAATGGTGAAACAGACAGTAGAGCAAAGAAATTCACTCCATCGCTACAAATGACATTGGCAGCAACTGAGCTGTGTCATTTACAAACTGGTGAGCGGATCAACGTCGGTGATTTTATTGAGTCACATGCCAGTGTAAATGCTGTTGCTGGCATTGGCGCACCACAACGATTTTTTGATACTTTAGAAAAACATAGTTTTGTTATTGAGAATAAGCAAAGTTTTGTTGATCATCACAGCTTTGCTCTTGGTGACTTTGATAGCTTTGATGATAATATACCGCTATTAATGACAGAAAAAGACGCGGTTAAATGCCGTGACTTTTGCAAATCTAATTGGTGGTACTTACCTGTTAATGCAATATTTACTCAAGCAGAGCAGCAAGTATTGCGAGATAAAATTACCGCTGCTACCTTAAGTGGCGTTCATAAATAAAATAGAGAAACGATTATGGCTTTTGATACAAAATTAATGGAAATTCTTGCCTGCCCAGTATGTAAAGGTAAGTTAGATTATAACAAAGAAGCAAAAGAGTTAATTTGTCATTTTGATCGACTCGCCTACCGCATTGAAAAAGATATTCCAGTGTTACTTGAAGGCGAAGCGCGCGAAATTAAATCCAGCCAATCAGCAGAGTAGGGTGAAGCAATATGTCTGATAGTGCCAGCTCAGCAAGTAATAGCTCTAGTAATGATTTAGCACCTGCCGGTGCTGATTTCATTGTTGTTATTCCTGCTAGATACCAGTCTTCACGTTTACCGGGTAAAGTATTAGCCGATATTAACGGTAAGCCAATGATCCAATGGGTTGTTGAAAAAGCACAGCTAAGTGGTGCTTGCAAAGTTATTGTTGCCACGGATAATGATGAAGTAGCAGTTGTTGTGAAAGGCTTTGGTGGTGAAGTTTGTAAAACGCGTTCGGATCATCAGTCGGGGACTGAGCGTCTTGCTGAAGTAATGCAGCAATATCAATTTAGTGATGATGAAATAATAGTTAATGTACAGGGTGATGAGCCTTTTATCCCACCAGAAAATATTGCCCAAGTAGCTTATAACTTAGCTCACCAACAGCAAAGTCGATATGAAGCTCGCATGTCGACCTTAGCTATTAAGATCAATTCAGTTGATGAAGCTTTTAACCCTAATGCCGTTAAAGTGCTATTAGATAAAGATGGTTATGCCTTATATTTTTCGCGTGCAACTATCCCTTACGATAGAGAACGTTTTTTAAATGCCAATGCAAGTACGGAAGAAAATATCAAAGCTATCGGCGACTTTTACTTAAGACATGTTGGTATTTACGCTTACCGGGCAGGCTTTATTAAAGATTATGTTAATTGGCCGACCAGTGAGTTAGAGCAAGTTGAAGCGTTAGAACAACTCCGAGTTTTATACCAAGGTGAAAAAATTCATGTTGCGGTAGCAAATAGCCATGTTCCTGTTGAAGGTGTTGATACCCCTGAAGATTTAGCTAAAGCAAGAGCATATGCTGCTGAGCTAGATTAGTTCTATCTGTCTTAAATATATTTATCAATTTAGCGGTTAATATCCCCCAGCTATATTGACCTGTGTAACATACATTATTTCTAAAAAATAATGTATGTTACACAGATGTACCGTTCTGTACTTACTCAAAACCAAAACCAAAACCAAAACCAAAACCAAAACCAAAACCATCAATAAAATAGATATAAAACTAAAAATAAAAATAAAAATAAAAATAAAAAAAGGATGCACAATGTCGAATATAACAATACCTAGCCTTCCTCAACATGATTCACTTGAGGGAAAAGAACAACGCGAATTTCAACTATCTATCGCACGAACTAAATACAATTATATGACATCATATTTAGAAGGCGTGCCGCTGTCTGCTGATGTACCTAAAGGTGAAGAGTTTTCACTAAAATATACAGAGGGTGTATTGAAGGTTGTCTTACGACTAACAGAAAATTTCAAAAGTAATGTGCTGCAACTGCTTGAAAAAGAACTCATTGGTGATGTTGATAGTGATATTTTTGCAGAGATACAGGAGAGTTATACTAAGTTAGAAAAAGAGATGAGCATCTTTCATCCTGAGCAAGATAGTAAGAACTTAAAAAATTTCATGCATAGTCTGAGTAAATTGCCTGTTGCCATAGAAGGTGCAGTGAACATACCTAAAGATTTGATAAACATGGTAAAAGGCATAAAGGATGTTATAGAGCAGGTCAAATCTGAAGGGCCAACGGCTTTGTTAAAGTCGACTTTGTATGAGTTGTTAAATAATAGCGGAAAACGTGATCACCTTGAAGGCACTGCTATTGAGGATTATCGCAATCTTTACCAAGATTTTGATACTCCACCATTAACGGTTTCTATCAAAAATAAGCCTTGGATGGAAAGTGATAAAGAGCCCTACCAACAAGATTGGTTTTTTGGCTATTTACAGACCGCTGGTTTTAATACCACAAATTTATTAGCGGTACGTGCAGATAATCATCAGGCTAAAAGTGCTATTGTATTATCGACATTACTTGAGAAAATGCCACTTACGGACCAAATTTTGCAGTCTGTTTTGGCTGATAATAGTATTACTTTAGCAACCGCCGTTGCAGAAAAAAGATTATATGTGTGTGACTACACCATGTTGATTGGCAAGCAAAGTAATATATTACATGGTAAACAGCGCTATGTGACCGCGCCTATTGCTGTTTTTTATTGGAGTAATACTCGCGCTGAGGGTTATCCTGAAACTAACGGTTTTATGCGACCAATTGCTATTCAATTAGATCAAAAGCATGATCCTATTAACACCCCCATTTTTACCCCTAATGATAGTGGCGATGCTAATGACATTAATGGACTGAAATGGCAGGTCGCCAAGCAAATAGTCAATATTTGTAGTGCCATTCAACATGAAAATGTTGCGCACCTTGGTGCCTGTCACTTGATTATGGATACTATTATTATTGCTGCGCATCGGGAGTTATCTGAGCAGCATCCGCTATTAACGTTATTGACACCACACTTCCGTTTCACCCTTAATATTAATAACGATGCATTACATAGTTTAATTATTCCTGGTGGGGTTACGGCTTGTAATGTTGGTATAACGCCAGAGTCCTCTTTTGCGATGATTGCTGAAGCAAGAGAAGCTTGGCAATGGGATGGACAAAGCCCTGAGCAGTTATTTAAAGACCGTGGTGTTGATGAACATAGCTTACCTGGCTTTGAATTTCGTGATGATACCTTATTATTATGGCAAGCGATTAAGAAGTTTGTTACTGAGTATTTGACGGTATATTATAAGAACGATGATAGTGTGGTTGCTAATGATAGCGAGTTACAAGGCTTTATTTCAGCATTAGTTTCTCCTAAACTGGCCAACTTTAAAGGTTTGGATGGTTTAACTGCGACAGGAGATAGTAAGCAGCCTTACAAAATTGATAGTTTCGACTACTTAGTTGAGCTGGTTTCACATATTATTTATATTGCTGGACCTCAACATGCTGCAGTAAATTATGCCCAGTACCCTTTAATGTCTTTTGCACCAAGTGTTACAGGCTGTTTATATCAAGCGCCTCCAGGTAAAGATACTGAATTGAAGACACCAGATGACTTATTGACTTGGTGTCCGCCTCTTGATATCGCTTTATATACCTTAACATTTGAGTATTTATTAAGTGGGGTACAATATGATGTATTTGGCAAATATAATGAAGATCCTCGAATTTCATATTTCAAGGATGTAAACGTTGCCGAGGCAGTAGGTGATTTTCAGTGTGATTTAGCTGGTATTGAGATAGAAATTTGCAAACGCAATAAGACACGAGCTATGCCTTATACTTTCCAATTACCTTCTATGATGCCAAATAGTACTAGTATCTAAAATAGGGTACTAATATAAGTATTTAAAAGCTCCCCTGTTATTTTTTAACTAACAGGGGAGCTTAGTTGTTAGCGAGTAGAAATTCCTTTTAGGTGGTAAAGCAATATATCTACTTCCTAGGAGTCACTAAAGCCCGTTTAAACGAGCAGTGATGGTACCGAAGAGTAACTATACTGGTTACGACCCTTTTCTTTTGATTGATATAAGGCTGAATCGGCATTTTTTATTAGTGTACCTGGATGAGCACTAGGTAAAACATCGACTGTTGCGATACCAATACTGATGGTGACATGGTCAGCAGTACTTGAAAATTGATGAGGAATGGCTAATTGCCTAATCTTTTTCATACAGCGTTGAGCAAGGCTTTCAACTTCGCTTTGATCTGATGTAGTCATTAAGATAACAAACTCTTCACCACCATATCGAGCGACAAAATCATTTTTACGCGCGACAACAGAACTTAATGCTTGAGCAATTATCTTTATACAGGCATCGCCTTCGGGATGACCAAAATTATCGTTATAGGCTTTAAAGTGATCTATATCTATCATCATTAAGGATAATGAACCAAATTCTCTGGATGCACGGCTCCATTCTTTGTCTAAAGTGGTATCAAATTCACGACGATTAAATATCCCAGTCAGGCCATCTTTTGTAGCTAACATTTGTAACTCTTCTGTGCGCTGAGCTACCTTATTTTCCAGCGTTTCATAATGTCTGGCATTAATTAATGAAACCGCAGCTTGTGCTGATATAAGCTCGGCAGTATCTTTATGCTTTTTGGTAAATGCATACTCTATTAAATTGTTTTCCAAATAAACGATTGCAATTAATCGGCCTTGGCCAGTAATAGGTAAACATAAAACCGATTTTGGCTTATGGCTTCGTAAATAACTGTTATTAATAAAGCGAGAATCTTCGCTAGGGTTATCAATAATTAAGGTTTTCATTGTTTTTTGTGTATAACGAATTATGGTATCAGGTAATAATGGCTGAGCTGAACTTTCTATATCATCAAGGTTGATATTATATAATTGGCTATCAATACCACCGGAAGCGTCATTGATAGAGCCAACTTATGTGGACTCCCTCCTGTCAACAACAAAAACGTTAAGACAAAGAAATTAATGCATACTTATGTACGAGCTCTAAAATGAGAAGCTATCTCTGGCTCTTTGATATTTACGCGAACTGGTTGTC